>Ga0196965_1000869_pt1 | contig 13897 bp, 12 predicted proteins | sample S1_20metaG_FD_148668 | JGI IMG/M metagenome (GOLD analysis project Ga0196965, IMG submission 148668) | Soil microbial communities from Anza Borrego desert, Southern California, United States - S1_20 | ecosystem: Environmental > Terrestrial > Soil > Desert | place: USA: California | collected... | reverse complement strand
TCGCTTGCCGTAAACACAGAACCGGTGGGATTGCATGGCGATGAAAAAATAACAGCTTTCGTTTTCTTTGTGATCGCCTTCTCAAATTGCTCCGCAGAAACCTTAAAATCATTTTCAAGATCACCCTTCACAATGATGGGCACGCCTTCCGCCAGGCGAACAAGTGCATCGTAGCTCACCCAGAACGGAGAAAAAACAATTACCTCGTCGCCCGGGTTTAACAACGCAATCATTGCATTAGCGATGGATTGTTTTGCACCGTTCGAAACAACAATGTTTTCGGCTTTGTACGGAACGTTGTTTTCTTTCTGATACTTTGCCGCCAGCGCTTCGCGCAGATCCTGGTATCCGGCTACAGGAGGATACGCGAAATACTTACCATCATCAATTGCTTTCTTCGCCGCATCGCAGATATGCTGTGGTGTTTTGAAATCCGGTTCGCCGAGACTGAGGTTGATTACGTCAATGCCGCGGTTTTTGAATTCGCGCGCCTTTGCTGCCATGGCAAGTGTGGCGGATTCCTGGATTGCTTCAATGCGGTTGGAAAGTTTATTCATTTTACGTTGGAAATTATGACGGTCGCAAAGAAAGGAATTATACCGTAAAGTCTAAAGGGCGAACCGATGTTTCGTTTTGACGGAAACGTTTGAACGCTCTTTTTGCTTTTTACCTTCGCTTCCGGTGTCGCTCTTGCGTGAGCGATAGAAGCGGAAACCCCGCAGTGCGGCGGACGGCGAGACGGCGGAGTTGCAGCGGATAGCGCGACCTGAGCCCGGGTTTGCATGCGCCTGGAACGCGAAGGGCACGCCCAAATACGGATTGTGTTTATTTCATGTAAACAGATTTCTCTACGAGAACAGCGTCCGGCTTGTGATACTACGTCCAAGTGTAACTTCATCTGCATATTCGAGGTCGCCACCAACTGGTACGCCGCGTGCAATGACAGTGACTTTTACTGAAAGGTCTTTGATTCGTTTGTTGATGTAAAAAGCTGTTGTGTCGCCCTCCATGGTCGGACTTAAGGCCAGAATTACCTCGCGGGTTTCAGCGTTTCCGGTGAGCCGCGATACCAAGGATTCAATTTTAATGTCAGATGGCCCGACTCCATTCATCGGCGAGATCACACCGCCTAGCACATGGTATAGACCTGTGTACTGACCCGTGTTCTCGATGGCCATTACATCGCGTGTATCTTCCACAACGCAGATCAGAGAACGTTCCCGGCGATGACTCACGCAGATGCCGCACACATCGTGATCGGAAAGGTTGTGGCACTGATTACAGTATCTGATTTTTGAACGAAGATTATTGAGTGATTCGGTAAGCGCAAAGGTGGATTCTTCGCGTTCGCGGAGCAGGTGCAGTGCCAGGCGTAATGCTGTTTTTTTGCCGATGCCTGGAAGCCTGGATATCTCCGCTACGGCTGCTTCAATAAGTTTGGATGGATACTCCACGCAGCAGCTCCGATTATACGATGCGTGCGTCTATGCCGGCTTCGCATATTGCCTCGCGCATCGGGCGCAAAAAATCGAACGTGCCGGTGCGAACTGTGCATTTACCTTTGTAATGAATGAGCATCGTACATTGTTCTGCCTGCTCATTCGAATGGCCGCAAACGCGGATCAACGTATTAATGACATGATCGAACGTGTTGATGTCGTCGTTGAAAACCACAAGGTCCATTACATCAACGATCTCGGTTGCTTCGAGAACATCAACTAATTCTTCTTCCTGATATGCGGGTTTCATACTCATTTGAAATAGCATACAAAGTTAATCAATTTGCCCTTCATAAAGTTCGGCCCATGTATAATTCTAAATGCGCCCGGCCGTTGCGTTTATTCGGAAATGAGTTGTTTTCATTATTCTTGCTGAATAAATCCTGTCATAATGTCGCCGACGCTGGTCTTTTTTATTATCGTCATTTATTTCAGCATCCTGATCTGGATCTCCTACATAACCTCAAAAGGAGCTGATACACATACATTTTTTACCGCGAACCGGCAGTCTCCATGGTACCTGGTGGCATTTGGCATGATTGGCTCATCATTATCGGGTGTGACATTTATCTCAGTTCCGGGAAATGTTGGTAAAATCGGATTCGGCTATTTCCAGGTGGTGCTGGGATACCTTGTCGGCTATTGGGTGATTATCGGGATTCTGATGCCGCTTTATTATCGGCTGAATCTCATTTCGATATACACGTATCTAGAGCAGCGTTTTAATTTCTGGTCGTATAAAACGGGGGCAGCATTTTTTATTCTCTCCAGAACGTTAGGTTCGGCGTTGCGACTTTATCTCGCCGCCACCGTGCTTCAATTATTTTTATTCGATGCGTGGGGCGTGCCATTCTTTGTGACGGTAGCAACGACGCTCGCCCTGATTTGGGTTTACACATTCCGGGGTGGTATTAAAACCATCGTTTATACCGATACTTTCCAAACCGTGTTTCTCGTGTCGGCAGTCTGTATTGCCGTCTGGCAGATCTCTTCCGATTTGGGGTGGTCTTTTTCGGAGATGGTGACGCAGATAAGTGAAAGTCAATACGCGAAGATGTTCTACTTCGATGACGCGAACTCAACCATGTACTTCTGGAAGAATTTTCTCGGCGGTGCATTCATTACCATCACCATGACGGGCATGGATCAGGAGATCATGCAAAAAAACCTCACTTGTAAAACGCTCGGCGATGCGCAAAAGAACATGTTCTGGTTCAGCATTATTCTTGTTATCGTCAATCTCCTTTTTCTTACGCTTGGCGCGCTGTTGTATTTCTACACAGCCGCGAACGACATCCCGTTGCCGGCATCCTCTGACGACCTGTTTCCATGGTTATCATTAAATAAATTCAGCTTGCTGGTAGGGATATTTTTCCTACTTGGAATCATTGCATCATCGTACGCGAGCGCTGACTCGGCACTGGCCGGACTCACAACTTCGTTCTGTATCGATTTCCTTAATTTTCAAAACAAACCCGAGTCCGTGAGAAAGCACCAGAAGTTCCTGGTTCACGTTGGTTTTTCTGTTTTGTTTCTGATCATTATCGTCATTTTTCGCGAGATCAATGAGCGCTCTGTGATCGACGCCGTGCTAACGGTTGCTGGATACACGTATGGCCCATTACTCGGCTTGTTTACATTTGGCTTGTTTACGCGATTGCAAGTGAAAGACAAGCTCGTTCCGATTGTCTGCGTTTTGTCGCCATTGCTTTCGTACGCATTGAGCATGAATTCAGAATATCTTTTTGATGGGTATAAATTCGGTCTTGAAATCCTGATCGTCAATGGGATATTTACATTTATCGGATTGTGGGCAATTTCTAACCGGAAGCTACCTGCCTGAAGCAAGGTTCGATATGTGTCTCATGATAAACAACTGTCTTCCAATGCTTTCAAACTGGTACGGCGCCGATACACGCAAACGATTCTGCAACAGATAATCCTTAATATGACTGCACCGTTCGCAATTGTGTAACCCAGATACGGATTGCTTCATGCAGCATTTATGCTTTTCCTGTGTTGTGATATTGAGTCAATTTGTGGAAAAGTGAAATTATTCAATCTTTTTTCGCGTCGTAAAAATTTGTACCAACATCGGCTATCAGCTTTTTACCCTAAATTAGGCTGCGTTAACAATTAATCAGTGTCAGATACTTTTACTTGCTTTCTGGTCGATGACGATATTGATGATCAGGAAATATTTCAAACAGTTTTGGAAGGAATAGCACCAGATAGCAATTGCGTGGTGGCCGCAAACGGTGAAGCAGCGTTACAGATGCTGAACGAAGGAGCGGTTTCACCCGACATTATTTTTCTGGACCTCAATATGCCATTAATGAACGGTCACCAGTTTTTATTCCACATCAGCCAACTGAAGATGTATCAGGAGATTCCTATCATCGTGCTCACCACAAGCGCAGACCTGAATACAAAGGCCTCAGTTATGAACTCAGGCGCAAAGGACTTTGTCACAAAGCCGGATAAGTTTTCCGAATGGGAAAGAGTGCTGAAACCAGTGATAGCGAAATTTCTTTAATACTTCAGTTAACATGCGGGGTACTATGCAGGAAGTTCAGTCATTTCATTTTCTCGAAGGAGGCGGAGAGATGGGCCGGCTGACACGTGCATTCGACTGGTCTAAAACCAGCGTAGGATCTCCCGGAACATGGCCACAAAGCCTGCGAACAATTGTGAGCATGATCCTCTTGTCAGATTTTCCGATGTTTTTGTGGTGGGGCGATGATATGACCCAATTTTACAACGATGCTTATCGGCCGAGCCTGGGAAATGACGGCAAACATCCGAAAGCACTGGGACAAAAAGCTGTTGACTGCTGGCCGGAAATATGGGATACCATTTATCCGCTGATCAGGCAGGTAAAGGACACACGTAAGTCGTTCTTTTCTGAAGACCAGCTCATACCCATTTATCGGAATGGAAAGCTGGAAGATGTCTACTGGACGTTCAGCTATAGCGCAGTTATTGGTGAAAGCGGAAAAACTGAAGGGGTGCTTGTCGTATGCACAGAAACAACAAAGAAGGTTTTACTACTGCAGGAAAGAGAGCTTTCACAGGAACGGTTGAAAGCAAGCGAGGCGAACCTGCGCAACATGATACTACAGGCGCCCGTTGCCATGTGTATATTAAGAGGACCACAGCACGTCGTGGAAATTGCGAACGATCGGATGTTCAGAGTCTGGGGAAAACCAGCTGAGTCGTTCGTTGGCAAACCGATATTCGATACCTTGAAGGATGCAAAATATGAAGGCTTCGAAGATCTATTAAACAACGTATACGCTACCGGCGAAACGTACACGCAATACGGCGCACCGGTAACACTTTATCGCGGAGATAAAACCGAAACCGTATACGTTCATTTTGTCTATGAAGCACTACGCGATACCGACAGCTCCATATCAGGTGTGATGGCGGTTGCCGTTGAGGTAACCGACGAAGTTGTAGCGCGCAAAAAGCTTGAAGAACGTGAAAGCCAGATTCGCGCATTAGTTGAAAGTGCGCCCTTCCCGATCGGGGTATATGTCGGGCGCGAAATGCGGATTGAGATGGTCAATCAGGCCATCATCGATGTTTGGGGAAAAGGTACTGAAGTGATTGGGAAAACTTATTACGAAGTTCTGCCAGAACTTGAAAACCAACACATTTACCCGGCGTTAAATCAGGTTTTCACTACTGGTAAACCTTACCACGCACGCAATCAACGCGTGGATCTTGTTGTTGATAACAAACTCGGACAGTACTATTTCAACTATAGTTTTACGCCGTTATTTGATGCGCAGGGAAAAGTTTATGGCGTAATGAACACCGCAGCCGAAGTAACCGACCTTGTTATTGCCAAGCAACAAATAGAAAGGAGTGAACGCAATTTCCGCAACATGGTAAAGCAAGCACCTGTTGCAATGTGTATCCTTATTGGTCCGTCTCATATTGTGGAAGTGGCTAATGACCTAATCATAGCGCTGTGGGGAAAAACACCCGAAGAAGTTATGAATAAACCAATCTTCGAAGGCCTCCCTGATGCACGCGGACAGGGACTCGAAGAGATCATGGCAAATGTTTACAACAACGGCGAGCCCTTTTACGCAAATGAACGGCCTGTAACCTTATACAGGAATGGACAGCACGAAACCGTGTTCCAGAATTTTGTTTACGAACCGTACCTCGACTCAGACGGAACGATTCTCGGCGTGTTGGCCATCACGATCGACGTAACACCACAGGTGCAGGCCCGGCAGAAGATCGAGGAGGTTGTCGCTGATCGCACCCGTGATCTTCAGAAATCAAATGCGGAGCTTGCACAGTTTGCATACATCGCTTCTCATGATCTGCAGGAGCCAGCAAGGAAGATCAGCACCTTCGCCGAAATGTTACGAAAGACACTTGGTCCGATTGACACCCGGCCTGAAGGGTACCTTAATAAAATAGAAAGATCTTCCTCGAGAATGTTAACGCTCATTCGCGACGTCCTTGCGTTCTCGCAATTATCGAAAGTGAAGCAGGAGTTCGTCGAGGTCGACCTCAACCAGATTCTGGAAAACACGAAAAACGATTTCGAACTTTACATAGAAGAAAAAGAAGCATCCATCTACAGCGATGCGCTTCCACGCGTGTCCGGCATACCAGTGCAGATCAGCCAGTTGTTCAGCAACCTCATTTCAAACGCACTCAAATTCGTCGCTGACAAAAAACCCGTCATTAAAATTGAACTTTCAGAAATCAATGGCAAAGACTTGCCGAATAAAAGATCGTTGGATCCTGATCGTCAATATTATGATATCGCATTCACTGATAATGGGATCGGATTTAACCAAAACAATGCAGACCAGATCTTCGATATCTTTCAAAGGCTGCATTCTAAAAACGAATACCTGGGAACAGGGATAGGGCTCGCGATGTGTAAAAAGATCTGTGAGAATCATGGAGGTATTATCTATGCCGAATCAGCACTCGGCTATGGCGCAACGTTTCATGTTATACTCCCAAAGCCTAGGCTATCAACATAGCAACGGAAACTAATGTGCGGCTTTAAATGAAAGCGGGCACGACGGCTTTTGTTGAACCAATTGTATCATTGGCTGAACTGAATTTACAATTCCCGAGAATTCGGTAAATTTAATTGCGACTTTGAAAGATGCCCATCTTCATGGACTTACATATTGCTCCTGGGGTTACCGCCCAGCAGGTTGCAGAAGCTCACCTTTCGGACGTTAAGGTTCAGGATTCATATTATTGCAAGGCAATGACGTATTGGCTTGACGAAGACAAGGGATGTGTCTTCTGCCTGATCGAAGCGCCGGATAAAGACGCCGTCATCGCCATGCATCGACAGGCACACGGCCTTATTCCAAATGAGATAATCGCAGTAAATGCAGATGTTGTAAAAGCGTTCCTTGGTAGGATCCAGGATCCAGAAACCGTCAATGGTTTTCCGGATACGAAACTCAAGATCTTCAGCGACGCCGCATTTCGTACGATCGTTTTGATTAAAACAGCAGATTCGCGGGTATTGTATCACCAGTTGGGCAAAGTCAGGGCACAGGAGCTTTTACTCCTCTGCGAGACCGTTGTAAAGGAGCAATGCAGGCGCTTTGGTGGAACAGAGGTGTTTGGAAAAGATGACGGAAACACTCTTTCGTTTACTTCGCACCGGCAAGCACTTGACTGTGCATTAACCATACAAAAACGGCTGACACCCAGCGCCAGATCAATTGCGTTATCGCTTGCGCTTCATGCCGGTGTTCCAATTTCAAATGATGAAGAGATCTTTGGGTCAGTCATTAGATTAGCCAAATGTCTTTCCTGCTTTCACAATGATGGAAGAATTATCGTCTCGTCCGCGGTAAGGGACTTATTTAAGGACAATGAATGGAGTCTGACTGTAGAAAAAAGTAACGCGATCAGCCTTGGCCCTGTGGAAAACGCCTTTTTTGAAAAACTATCAGCCACACTCATCATAAACTGGCAAAACCCGCAATTCGATGTTCTTGATTTCTGCGATGCAATGTCTGTCAGTAAATCGCAGCTATACAGGAAATGTGTTTTACTTACAGGCCTGTCTCCCAACAACATGCTCCGTGAATACCGACTGTTAAAATCCCTCGAGTTCCTTCGGAAAGAAGAACGCAATATCACCCAGACCACCTTTGACACGGGCTTCAGCAGCCCTTCCTACTTCACAAAATGTTTTCAGAAAAGATTCGGGCTGCAACCACTCGTCTATTTGAGAACCCGAATCTAGTCGGTCGATTTGTGCCAATCATTGAATCGTTTGTGTTAACTGACGCGGCGCTTCTATCCTAATTTTGTTTCATCAACAAACAAAACGTTATGAAAACAACAAAGAGTTTCTTCGTGTTACTATTAATCCTGATGCTGTCGACCACCGTATTTTGTCAGAATAAAAATGATGGTGCAAAAAAAAATCAAATCAAAAAAACAATGAACACTTATGTCATCGAAAGGGAAATTCCGGATGCTGGCAATTTACAGGCAGCCGACCTGCAGGGTATTTCAAAAACATCGTGTACCGTTTTGAAAGAGCTCGGGCCAGACATTCAGTGGCTACACAGCTACGTAACTGACAACAAGATCTTCTGCGTTTACAAGGCCGAAAGTGAAGAGATCTTACGGGAACACGCAAAGAAAGGCGGCTTCCCTATCAACGCTGTTCACAAGTTATCAACCATAATCAGTCCTGAAACTGCTACTGCTGAATTAGAAGACATCATGGTGGAAAAATAAGTATCCAAATCTAAAGGTTAGTAGGGATTGTACCGCATGCATGGCGCCTCTGAATTAAAGGTGATGATTCCGGGGTGCTGCATGTGCGTTACGTCGGGGTGTCAGCCAGTTTTCTTGTTACGCCTGATTTAATCCACCCTATAAAAATTTCGCGGCCGAATCGTAACTTCAGTCATGTTTTATCTTGCGGGCGTTGGACTCGCCGTTTTTCTCGACCTATTGTTACTGGCAAAGCGAAACAAAAGCCGCGCGGATTGGATCCTGGCCGGCTGGCTCGTTTTCATCGCGCTTCACTTGCTCATGGTCACGTTTATTCGCTCGGCGATTTATCCGCACATGTGGGGCATAGACTTGCCTCTTCCACTTGTGCATGGACCGTTTCTTTTCTTATACACACGTGCATTAACTGGCCGGCACGTGAGAACCCGCCATATGCTGATACATCTGCTCCTACCCTTTGCATGCTATGTTTATCTGGTGTCTTTCATCTCACGTCCGGCATCGGAAAAAATATTTGTCTATGAGAACGGTGGTATTGGCTACGAAGCGTTTCTTTTCTTCAGGGCCATCAGCATTCCTGTGTCGGGAATAGTTTACATTCTACTCTCGCTCTACACCCTGCGTCAACATCATCGTGCGATTGTCGAAGAATTTTCTTCGGTGAATAAGATCAATCTTGGCTGGCTGCGCAACCTCATCATCGGCCTCTCGCTGATATGGATTCTTGTACTTATCGGTAATGACGACTGGATATTCAGTGCTACGGTTGTTTTCACCTTCTTCGTTGGTTTCTTCGGCATTCGACAGGGTGTGATTTTCAACAACCATCTTTCAATCGCCGAAACCATCGATGAAAAAACAACCGTCAGCAAGGACGACCAGCCTGAGCCTACCGCATTCGAAACCCCGAAGTACCAGAAATCAGGTCTGACAGAGGCAAGGGCTGAAACACTGCATCACCAGTTGATTTCGTTGATGGCTGCAAAAAAATTATATCGAAACAGTGAATTCTCGTTAACAGATCTTGCTGACCATTTGAACATTCCGGCCAACCACATCTCGCAGGTGATCAATGAGAGAGAAGGCAAAAACTTTTATGATTACGTGAACAGCCTGAGAATCCAGGAGTTTATGGAAAACGTCCGCCAGCCTGAAAGTCGGAAGATCACCTTGTTCGCGCTGGCTCAGCAGTCCGGTTTCAATTCGAAGTCTTCGTTCAACCGTTATTTTAAAAAGATTACCGGACAGTTGCCCTCCGAGTACGTAAAAGACTTCCTCATCACCGAAAAGTAGGTATCAGCCTTCACGCAAATCCATTTTTCCAGCATTTTCCACGATCTCAACGTCGCGCCTGCCGTTAAGGCAATCCATGGAAACGGCCCTTAATGGCCGATGGTTCAATAAAATTTTATTATGAAAACAACGAAACTTCTTAGTACGCTAGTCGTCCTTTTCTCAATCAATGTTGTATCGTTCGCCCAAGACGCCATTCTCCATGGAGGGCACGGGCATCCTCAACCCGGCGATGATGTCGGTCCAAAACTCCATGTCAATCCGCGGTGGCGCGAGTGTTCATTTCAACTTGACCCTGGCCTGACACAGGGATCGTGGCGTGAATTCACAAAAGAGGCCGGGCTTGTTGTATCGTTTCGCCCCCTCACGGATGCAAAACCCAATGGCGTTCACAATTTTGAAATATCAATACTGCAATGGTCGACGGCAATTGACGAGAGCAAAGATGCCTGGAACGATACGTTCGTTCACCCTGACTCTTCACACTGGCTGGTCGGCGGGCCAAGGTTACCGATCATGGGACTCACCAGCCGGATGGGTATTACGGAAAAACTTGATCTGGCTGTATACGTAACCAAAAGTCCGGGCGCCAACTACGGTTTCTACGGTGCGCAGGCACAGTATAACCTGATCGATAACAATGAAAAGAACTTCAGTACCTCAGCACGCGGAAGTTTCGTCAGTATGTATGGCCCCGAAGATGTGAAGCTGACGGTATACACGGCAGACCTGGTGCTGAGCAAAGCCTTAGTATTACATGACAAGTGGTTGGTACTTTCGCCATACGTTCTATTGTCATCTTATATGTCTGCGTCGAAAGAGAAATCAGATGTTGTAAGCTTAAAGGATGAACGGATCTTCGGGGTGCAGACAAGCGCAGGTGTTGTCGCAAAAATCGCAATGGCCAGTCTGGCTTTTGAATACAATCATGCCACGGTCAATACCATTTCGATGAAGGTCGGGGCAAAATTCTAGCAGATAAAAATCATTAGCAATAAAAATCATGGACGCTTCTCTGTCCATGATTTTTTGATTTTTTAACCAACACTCAGGTTCAATTTCTTAAACTTCCGACAGGGCAAATAATTTTAACAACAGATGCCCTGCATATTAAATCTCAGCGTCGGAAGGTTATTCCAGTCTGAATCGGAAACCTAAAAATGGAAATTCAATCAAAAAACTGATACAGCAGCTTAATACCCTTTTGAGTCGAAAACCTTCTTTTCAGATAAGATAACGTGTTTTCGGCGAAATGCGTGTTGAAACGTGAGTGCCATTTATCGACTGAATCGACGTGAATGTCACAAAACGCTTGATTTTGCTTTTTTCTGGTGCTATCTTCATTTGATCACAAAAAACACAAGGCCTATGGGAAAGGTTAGAGAAATTCTTCGCACGAAGGGAAACTCGGTTTTCTCTGTAGAGCCGACCATGACAGTCTATGAAGCTTTGGAACTGATGGTTCAAAAAAACATTGGGGCCCTTCTTGTAAGCACTCAGGGTAAGTTTGTCGGCATCTTTACAGAGCGCGATTATGCCCGAAAGGTAATTCTGAAAGGAAAAGCCTCTAAGGAAACTACGATCCAGGAAATCATGACTGAGAATCCTGTGACGGTTACACCAGATGATAGCATTGATGATTGTATGAAGATCATGACCACCCAGTTCATCCGTTATTTACCTGCCCTTCAGGATGGCAATCTCGTGGGAATGATTTCAATTGGTGATGTCGTAAAGTATATTATCGAGGAACAGAAGTACATTATCGAAGACCTCGAGCATTACATTACCGGACACCACTCCGAAACTCTGTAAAGAGTTTGATTAGCGAGTAGTTTGTAAAGTAGGTTTTAAGATCATCTGCCGGAGGCGGATGCGTTTTGAACTCTTCTCTCGAACACGACGTACCTCTTTGGCCCCTTTTACTCTACGGAGCAATTGTGCTAAGCCTTGTGCTTGCCATGCTCGGCGTTTCCTACTTGCTCGGCCAACGACACAAGGAACGTGCAACGGATGAACCGTATGAAGGAGGAATTCTAAGCACCGGCTCTGCACGTATCCGTTTTTCGTCGCAGTTCTATCTTATTGCTATGTTGTTCGTGATCTTCGATGTTGAAACGATCTTCATTGTATCGTGGGCAATTGCTTTTGAAGAACTAGGATGGTACGGTTACGCAGGCGTGCTCATCTTTATCATCCTGCTCGTGGTTGTGCTGTTGTATGAGTGGCGAAATGGGGCTCTCGACTTCGGACCTGACGGAAAGAAAATACTAAAGGCATATAAAAAGCTTGTATCAGAAAGAAAGCAGTAATACAACTGACGACTGGTCGGTGCGGCAACTTTAGACTTTGAACTTTAAACATTGAGTGTCGGCTATTGGCCCTTAGCGATTAGCTTTTGCAATTCGTTTTAGTAAAATAGAAATACGTTCAGGCCGGCAAACCTGAAACTTTGAACTTGAAACTTTAAACATTAGCTGTTAGCTATTGGCTTTTGGCGGCGCGTTTTAGTCAAACTAGCGCGCGCTCAGGCCGACAACCTGAAACTTGAAACCTTAAACTTCTAAAAATGAATTGGTGGTTAAGTAAAACATCGGAGCCAGTAAGCAGTGTGAGGGGCACCTCCTCTATGGAGGAGACTGTGAAACAAAGCATTGTTTTCACCACTATTCAGGATCTTTTAGCTTGGGGCCGCAAAAATTCAATGTGGCCCTTTCATTTTGGTTTATCCTGCTGTTTCGTCGAGATGGCCACGAGCATGACGCCAAAGTACGACGTGGCCAGGTTCGGCGCAGAAGTTATTCGCGGAACACCGCGTGAAGCCGATGTGATGATCATTGCCGGAACTGTGTTCATTAAAATGGCGCCGATAATCAAAAGGCTTCACGAACAAATGATGGAACCGCGATGGGTGATCTCGATGGGATCATGCGCGAACTCCGGCGGGATGTACGATATATATAGTGTCGTACAGGGCGTCGATAAATTCCTTCCAGTCGATGTTTACGTGCCGGGTTGCCCGCCACGACCGGATGCATTCATGGAAGGACTAACCTTACTGGCTGAGTCTGTCGGAAAAGAACGAAGACCGTTGAGCTGGGTGGTTGGTGACCAGGGCGTGATCAGACCCGAAAAAATTGCTGTCAAAGAAAGAAGATACGAAACCCGGAAAGCGATGACAACATTCCGCTCACCGGATGAAATATAAGGTCTTATTCCCCGGCGAATAAGTAGCAAAGTAAAAGTAAGGACAAACTAAAAGAATGAAATGAGCGATTGATTGCCCTGAACTGATTAATGATTCTCCTCTGAACCTTGTTCAGCATTGTATGGAAGCAAACACCCGTCTGACGGACCAACTCAGGTTGAAGTTTGGTGACTTGAAATTCACCGAACAGCAAACCAGGGATGAGATACTCACCCTCTGGCTCCCGTTAGATAAATTGAAAGAGGTACTCTATTATCTCAAAAGAGAAATAGAACAGCCCTTTCCACTTTTATACGACCTCACCGCCATTGATGAGAGAACCCGCCAGCGCAACAATGGCCACTCCGCATATTTCTTTACACTTGTTTATCACCTTTTTTCATTTGAACGAAACAGTTTCATACGTATCAAGCTGTCGCTGAAGGAAGATTATGCAACTGCGCCCAGCATCACCAGCCTCTGGGCTAATGCCAACTGGTACGAACGCGAAGTCTTCGACATGTTTGGGATCAAATTCGAGGGGCATCCAAACCTCAAGCGGATCCTGATGCCGCAAAGCTGGAGCGGCCATCCGTTAAGAAAAGAACACCCCGCGCGCGCAACAGAGATGGGTCCCTTCCGGTTGTTCGACGAAAAAGTTGACCTAGAACAATCCGCCCTGCAGTTCAAACCCGAAGACTGGGGATTGAAGCAATCAAGTGAAGATTCTGATTTCATGTTCCTGAATATCGGTCCGCAACATCCCGGAACGCACGGCGTGCTGCGAATCATTCTTCAACTCGACGGAGAGGATATTGTGGATGCAGTACCAGACATTGGCTTTCATCACAGAGGTGCCGAGAAGATGGCTGAACGTCAGTCATGGCACACATACATCCCTTACACCGACCGCGTTGATTATCTCGGTGGCGTAAACAACAACCTCGCTTACCTACTCGCAGTTGAAAAGCTGGCAGGCATTGAAGTACCTGAACGAGCGAAAGTAATTCGAGTGATGATGTGCGAGTTTTTCCGGATCGCGAGTCACCTCGTGTGGTATGGAACATTCGCGCAGGATGTGGGTCAGCTTTCTCCAGTCTTTTACATGTTCACAGATCGCGAGCGCGTATTCGATGTAGTGGAAGCTGTGTGCGGTGGC
>Ga0196965_1000868_pt1 | contig 13925 bp, 8 predicted proteins | sample S1_20metaG_FD_148668 | JGI IMG/M metagenome (GOLD analysis project Ga0196965, IMG submission 148668) | Soil microbial communities from Anza Borrego desert, Southern California, United States - S1_20 | ecosystem: Environmental > Terrestrial > Soil > Desert | place: USA: California | collected... | reverse complement strand
GTCTGAGCAACGCCCAGCGCGGCGATCAATGGCGTCCCGCTGACGGTCAGGTCAACCGGCTCAAGGGTCGTCTGCCTCCGGTAGAGTCGCTGGTTCTCGGAATCGAAGACGGCAATGACGGCGCGCTCGGACATCTCTATGTCACTGAAAAGCTCGTTGATGGCCGCTCCGTCCACACGCGCCATCACCGCCCCCTCGCCCGCCGCCGGGACGGCCAGCGCAAAGACGGGTCGCGCCTCGTCGCGCGTGCGGTCGGTCGCCAGCACCCACGAGTCGCGGTCACGTACTTCAGCCAGCAGGTGGTCGGTCAGCGCGCGCGGCGGCGGCTCTCGACCTACAGGTTGGGCGACGAGCGTCTCCCCGGCCTGATCGACAAGGCGGGCGTCGATCCAGTAGGGACGGGTCTCTACCGTGTACCTCAGATGGTCAGCGAGTTGGGGAGAGCGCAGCGACTTTTCGGCGGCTTCGGCGGCGAGCGTTGCCAGTGGCTGCCGCTGCGCGTCGATCCATCGTTCAAACGCGATGGCGGCCAACTCCGCACGCTGCTTGAGTGATTCGTCGAGTTGAGCGCGGTTGGTTTGCCAGACGCGGCGCAGGTCAGCCGCGCCGACAAACGCCAGCGGGACGGCGATGCCGACGGCGAGGACAAGCAACCGAGCGCGAATGCCCAAAGCGTCTCACACCCCTCTCAAACCACCCGGCAGGCAAACGGCTGCCCTGTGACTTCGATCATGATTGATGTAGATAAAGAAGTACGCTATCGCAAAGTATAGCAACGAACCGCGACTCCCGCATAAGGGTAAACACTCACGCCGCGTAGGTGTTCATACTGTTTCGCACACAACGCGCGCCGGGTTAGTTTCGGACACTATTTTTGTATCTGAGCGGATTTTGTATCTGAGCGGAGGACGTTGGAGGTCATGATCTTTAGCGCAGGTGATAAAGAGTACCGGGGTTCGTCAGCACTCGAAATCGTGCACGCGCTCAAACGGGAAACCACCCGGACGGGCGAACGCGACAAACTCATCAGAGAATTTCTTCTCGAATCGCTGGAGCAGTTCCGCGACCGTATTCCGTTGCGCGATCTCGACGTGAGCGACCGGCTGAGTGACGAGATGCTCGCACTAAGCTATCTCTACCTGCGCGATGAATTCGGGGCGGGCGAACTAAGAGACGTTCCAAACCGGCAGCGGTGGGCGCACCCTCTTTAGCGCGAACTCGGCCAAGCACTGCATACGGGAGCATTCGTCTGCGGGCAGCGGCTTACGTAGTCGCCGGTTACAAACCATAACCGCGAGCTATCTTCTGACGGGCGCATGAATGGAGTCTGGCAATGAGTAACATGGAGAACATCACAGACGAAGAGAAAAGCGGTTTGGCGGCGGGCGGGATGCTTCAGTCCGGCACGGCGCGGAGAGCCGGAATTTACCTCGGCATCGCCATCGCCGTCTTCATGCTCGGCTTCCTGCCGATGTGGATGAAGGCGCGTGCGAACGCCGCTCAGCGCGATGCCGCGCAACGCGAATTGCGACTCAGCCAGATGCAAGGCACGCTGGCCTCCGCCGTCATCGACGCACGCCGCGGCGAGTATGAACCCGCGCGCCAGACGGCCAGCGATTTCTTCACCGCCCTGCGAACTCAGATAGACGCGGGCGCTGACTCGGCACTCTCCGCGCCCCAGCGCGAGGAGGCCGCGCCGCTGCTCTCGCGCCGCGACGACATCATCACGCTGCTGGCGCGCAGCGACCCGGCTTCGGCGGAACAGTTGTCCGGCATCTACGTCTCCTACCGGAAGGCGATCAACAAACCGTCAGCCGCAACATCACATCATGAAGCTTCATCAGACAAGTGACCGCGGATGACGCCTGCTCTCACATTCGTTTGTGCTGTATAACGTCCGGGCAGGGAAGCCCCGTCTATAAATTGTATTCCATGCGCACTGCTCTTTGCGTCAAGACGAAACGGCGGGCTAAATCAACCCTGATCAGATCAGGTTAAGCGTGCGTTTGGCATGAGCGGAGCATTCAGCCGGCAAGGCAGGTCGGTTAATAAGGGTTCATCCTCGACCATGTCGATCATTCCGGTGGGGTGGATCAGAAAGTCCGCAAGGAAGACCGCGTTGGAATAATTGATCAGCGCGGATGCGCGCCATTTTCCATCGGCATCCTGACCGTGGAGACTCGGGCGACGGAATAATTGTTTTGGTGTCAGTGGCGCGGGTTTCTCCTGTGAACGGGCATCGGAAAAACCCTGTGGCAGAAGTTCGTCTTCCAGATCGTAGACAACGTAAAATGCGCCTTCTTCACCCCGCACAAAGAAGCAGAAGAATGACAGGTAATAAAGAACGTTCTCCCCGGTGATATTTATTGGCGCTTTTGCATTCATCTCGTGGATCGGCGGCGAGATTCCAGTGAGACGAAGAAGATTATCCTGATCTGACAGGTAACACACCCTCAGCCCTGCATCCCATTCGTCGCTGGTGAGACAAAGTAGGCGAACGTTGTCATACATCGGCAGCGCGCGCTCGAAAAGCGAAACGTGTTCGCCGAGGGAGAGACTTTCGTCAATCTGTTTAATTTGCGAAAAATGTTTTTCGGTGTCTTCGACTCGACTCCAGCCCGAATCGGAAAACGAAAAAAAGTTCATGGCCTACCTCGGTTGTCACGGTCAGAGCTATTGTTCTGAAGCAGAGGGTTCGTCCGGCGTATCTATCATGCGAGCGTCGAATTGATCACGGATGTGGTCGGGCGCAAACTCGGCTGGCCGCCGTCCCCACGCGTCACGGCTGGAGGTCGCAGCGCTTCTTGCGGCGAATTTGTCGAATGCCGCAAGATTCCCGACCAACGCAGCATAGTGAAACAAAGTCCAGCCCCGGTTGTTGAGCGACAGTTCCGGGTCTGCTCCCGATTCGAGCAGCCTCTCTAGAAGAGTGTCTGATCTACCGGACATCAACGCCACTTTGGCGGCAAGCGCAAGAAGTCGCCGGTGTGATTCATCAGTCGTCTCCGGTAGTTTCTCAAGGTAGGCCGTAATGAGAGACTCGTGATCGGCGAGGATGGCTGCCGACAGGCCGATGTCTTTCGCCTCGGAGACGTTCCACGGGTTGACCCGCCCCTCTTCAAACAGCCTCACGGCCAAATCCGCCATGTCGTTCTGAATGAGAAGGCTTAGGGCGTATGTACCGTCCGAGCTGAGAACCTCCACGTCGAGGTCTGCCGTCCGCAGCATGCGTTCGACGGCATGACGATCCTTGACGCTGATGATGAAGTTGAGCGGCGTCGAGCCATCGGACAGACGCTCACTCCATGCAAAGCTGGGATGGGATATTAGTTCACGGCGAACGTGCGGCAGTGACGTAGCCAGCGCAACCGGCTCTTTCCCGTCAGCGGCCTTGATGGTCGGGTCGATAGTGGGCACTGACAGAAGAGCGCGAACGGTGCGCAAGGCTCGCTGGTGCGATGGGCGTGTCTCATACTTCTTATGCTCCGCGCCTGCAATCGCGAAGTGCAGAGCCGTCCAGCCCTCCTTGTCGGTGGCCTTTTGCACCTGTATGTTCGGGTCAATGTCCTCCACCAGCCGACGCACGACAGCATCATGGCGTTGCTTGGCTGCGATCATGAGGGCGGTTTCCCCGGCATCGTCCGGTGCGCTGATCAGATCGAAGAACTGCGGGTGGGTTAAAATCTCTTCTGCAACTTTTAAAGCCCCGTTATGTGCTGCATAGTGGAGGACTGTCCAGTTGTAGCCCGATCGGAATCTGATGTCGCAATACTTGAGAAAGAACTTGAAAGCCTCCAGTTGATCGCTCATTGCGGCGAAATCGAGCGGCGTTCGCTTTTGCTCATCCGTCTGCATCGGATCGATCCCATCTACTGTAGCAAGCAACGCTGCTGCCATATCCACCGCCCCGCGCCCCGCCGCGATATGCAACAAGTTCGTTCCCATCGGCGACTTAATGCTCTCGACAGTCCGGTAGGACGGCAACAATAACCGGAAAATATCAAAGTCATTTCGCCAGACGGCTCTGGAGATAGTTGACCATCCCTCATCATCAAAATTGACCGGATTCGCTCCTTTTTCGAGCAGGAAACGCGTCGCCGCGATAGAGCCCCAAGCGGCATGATCAATTGGAGTGGTGCCGCCGCCGGCTGGAAGCTCAAGGCAATCCGGCTCCTCGCCGATAAACCTCTCGATCAGATCGATCATGCCGTAAGTTGCGGCCAGATGGATATGGGAATAGGACTTGCGGAAGTGTTTAGAATCCTGCCGTTTTGGTGTCTCGCTTCGTCGAAATATCGCCTCACAATATTTCTTTAGTTTCCGGTCGGCGGCATGGAGGTCGGCCTGATCGCAATAGACCCACTCCTGAAGGTAATTGCGAAGCACGGCTGCCGCCATCTCAATTGATGCTTCATCTTTCGGCAACAGAGCTTCGCTCTCGCCCTTGGAGTGCCAGTAATTCGCATCCGCCCGGAACTTCGCCTCGTCAATCAGGTACTCCTTTTTTCGCTCCAGCCATTTCGCGGCCAGCGGCCATTGCCGGATCACGGCTTCGTGTACGAGCCTCCGCCGACCGTTCTCCCGTATGATCAGGCGGACATCCTCAAACGCTGAAAGTCGTTTGTCCAGATTGACGAAGAGCACGTCAGCCACCGTCTGAAGCGTAATCCTGTCCAGATCGAGCGCGACGAGTGGCTTAAGGAAAGGATTCAACTCATCAATCTGTTCGTCCTCGGGCTTATTGTTAGTGCCCCACGTTGCATTCGCGAGTTCTTCGATCTCGTTATCGAAACGCAGCTCGTCTTTCAGCTCCTCGTAAGAAATCTCAGCCCCTTTTTCTTCGAACTGCGCGTGCAGCCCGCCTTTAGAAGACGGGCGCGGAAGCGTGCTTCGCAAGCTCTGGACGGTGTCGAAGAGATTTGAGAGCTTGAGTGAGAGGAGCGGTAGTGTGGACGCGTAGCCCTGTGTGTTCTCGCTGTAACTCTTATAGGAGGTCAGGAGCGCATTCACGATTTGAGGCGCGAGCCGGTAACCGGCTCTCTCGAAAGGTCTGGTGATGATTGCTTCGAGAAAATCGTCGTCATGGCCGCCGAGACGCACCTCATGTGCCGCACGAAAGACGGCGGGCAATTCGATGCTCTCAAAGAGTTCCTGCCGCGAACTTTCAAGCGTGTAGACGAAGCCGAACCGACCTGTTTTCGCCGCTATCTCAACAAAAGATAAGAGCTGCTTCCAGGCAGCCGCATACGGCCGCCGGTTAATCGCGCCGAGGTCGTCCAATATCTCCTCGAACTGATCGATGCCGATCACGATGGAAGGCGCATCTTTCCCTTTGGCGGCGAGAGCATCATCCAAAACTTCGACGGCGAGCCGTGCCGCTTTTGAGCCTGCCCGGGTAACATTCTCAAGTGCGATTGCCGACAGTCCGAGGTCTGTGATCTCGCGAGCGATAATTGCCAACAGGCGAGCAGGCAAATGGTGGTCGGGGAGTCCGTTCTCGTCGTGAAAATCCGTGGGACGCGCCGCAACCACTCTGAACCGTCCCAATTCACCCGGGCGATTAAGCGCGGCAAGGATACCGGCACGCATGAATGAAGTTTTACCGCAGCCACTCTCCCCGCTAATCCGCGCGATCATCGGTTTGCCGTTAGGGTGAGCGGCGCGCGCCCGCAGTTCGGCCACCGCCTTACGACACGCCTCTTCTCGGCCAGGGAGAGCGTCTCCATCTAGAATGTCGTAGAAATCGAGGAAGCGATAGGGGTTGTCTTCGGCGAGACGGACGGGCACGATCTTGGTTTCGACAAAACGGCGAATCTCGCTTAATGCTTCCTGAATGGTCTGATGAACGGGCACATAGCGGCCTCGTTCGTTCAACGCATTCAGGAAGTTAGTAACGCCCCGGGTCTGGATGATGTAATCAGTGTCGAGCCAGTCGGTCAGGTCGTCTCCGTCCAGCTGCTCACTCATTTGCATCCGCCAGTTCCGACCGTTGAGACGGACGTTCGGGTCGTCGAACGTCACGGCACGATCCGCGAAATAAGCGATGTGGATGTTCCGACCCGCCCCTAAGGCGTCGAGCGCCTCGAAGACCGTCCCGGAAAGCGGGAATCCGCCCTCTCTAACATGTTCGAGTTGTTCTTCCTCTTTCACAGGCCACGGATGAACAACGCGGAAGCGTCGCTTCGGGTCACTCCATGTATCCCAATCAGGGATCGTGGAGGTGTCAAAATCCTGAAGCGGAAAACCTATACGCTCGCCAAATAGACAGATCACTCCCACGCACTTCGGGTCTGACGGGCGGCTCAGGTTCTCCTGCATGTTGAGACGTTGGTCGAAAGGATTCTCGGCGGTACAGGTTTCCCATTCGTAGGGTTTAATCTGGCGTTCCGTCACCAGCCGGTTCAGCAGACCGTCCAGCATTGCTTGGGCTTCGAGTCGGACATGACGCATATCGCTCGAAGAGGCGAGAAACAGACGCTCCCCCTGAAACCGGGGAAACGGCTCAACATTGGGAAAATTTAAATCAGTCATATTTGAGGAAACCTATCCGGCCAAGTCCCGCCAATGATGGTAGGTAGCGGCGTCATTACCAATCCCTTTAAGAGGGTTGGGATGATGAATTCCTGTGGTGGTCTCCGGGGTCGGTCAGGTGTGGCTGAACCCCGCTCTCAAGAATGAAGGTTGACTCCGGCGCGGTAAGGCTCTTGTCGGAGAGAACATGCCCTGCGGTACGCCACACAAGATAGGCTTGAGGAGCAACCTTGTCAATAGAAGTTTAGCGAAAGGCAACCTCAAGGAAGAACCGGCAAGCACCGCAGGAAAGGCGAAGCGGGCAGGTTTTAGTTTCGTTTGGATGGCTTGAACGCGCTGATGAAGCGAACGATTTAATCGGACAACTCTTTAGACGATTTATCAACTGATGAGGCGGGCACAATCATTGACATAAGTCGTGGCTTGTAATAAAAGGCTGTTGTTCCCCGGCAGTTATTTGCTTCCTTGAAACGACCTTGTATCTTCTTCACATGAGTCGCCGGTTCATCCCTGAATGCTCAAAAGTTTTATTCAGCCTCCGCGGTCAGGAATGTCAATAGTTCCCGCAGGGAAGGGATGCCGGAAGATGGTACAAACTCTGTGAACCGGATCATTGTGACTTAACTACCCGCACACAAATTTTGGAAGGATTGATATGGTTGACAAGAATGAAACATTAGCTCTCATGGTGGACGAATCCGTCGCCGGAACACCTGTCCTCAACGAGCGTCTGAAGTATTACTTAGATCGTCCCGTGAGGGAGTTGATCGCTCTCGATGCAAAGCCTATGTCCGCCGGACAGCAGGAACGACACCGGCTTTATTCGCTGGCTCTGATGGCGCTTGTGCATCACTACTGGAACGGCAACAAGAACGGGCGAGACGGTGAATACCCGTGGAACGAATCAGGCGAAGTCACGGACGGCAAATATCTCAATCGCGATTATCTGGGACATAACATTGGAGCCTTTGCTGTCGATGGAGATGGGCGTGTCATTGATTTCGACTTCAACCACAATAAAATCTTTAACAGTTCGGTCGAGCATGCCGAGGCGAGATTGATCCGTCGTGTTTATGGTCTGGCGCAAATTCAGGACAGTTGGAACACGAATGACTACACACCGCATTCACAGCCAGTAGGCGACTACAACGCGCTGGAGAATGTTACGGTCTACACTTCATTAGAGTCTTGCTCGCAGTGTGCCGGGATCATGGCGCTCGGGCGCGTCCGGGAGTTGGTCTATTTACAATCCGATCCCGACATGTATTTAATCGGCAACATTCTGCATAACCTCTCGTTGGATACCAAACTCCAAGCGCCGCTCCCAGTGGCGGCGAGCGAGGTTGGCCTGCCATATTTCAACCGGCTGAACAACGGATACCTCAACTTTAGAGAGCGAGTGGCCGAGAACCCGTTCTTCATTTCTAAAGAAGGGAAACTCGACCACTCGAATTCTGTCACCGCTTTTCTGTGCACTAAGACGGCCCGCGACATCTACGGGGAAGCGGCTCGCCTGTTCACTGACTACATAGAAGAAACACAGAAGCTTGAGCACCCGACATTTAAACCCGTCGACAGGGACGGGCAGCCAGTGAAGAGTGCCCTGACGAACCAGCAGTGCCTTGCCGAACTCAAGTGTTTTCTCTCATACGCGGTGATCAACGGAAGGCGCGGAACTCCTCACTGACCGGTGAGTTTCAAGCATTCTGCGAACATAGGGCTTAGTCAAATCCGCATGGTTAAGTCCTTAGCGGCTGGCCTTTATGTCGTAAGCCCAGAGCGTTCCCAGATCGCGAATGTAAAGCCTCCCGTTAGCGATCACGGGATAGGCAAACGCACCTTCGGGATAAGGCCCCACCTGTTTCTTCTTCGGCTGAGCGGGTGGAGTGAATCGCCCCTTTTCCCGATAGCCTTCAGGTGTCGCCTCCACCAACGCGATCTCTCCATTGATGCCATGAAGATACAAATGCCCATCGGCGTAGGCCACAGACGCCCAGCCGATAGTCTCGGCCTGCCATTTCACTTTCCCCGAAGTGAAGTCAGCCGCCACCAGCTTTTGCCCAACCTCTGTCCCGTAGAGAGTTTCACCAACCACCACCGCTCCGCCAATGCCGTTCGGGAGGCCGCGCACAAAGTAGACCTGCTCTGCGACGACTCCGCCGCCGTCCGACTTTAGACGGACGAGGCCGCCGCCGACGCCGAGCGCGCCGCCGTACACATACCCGTCACGCGCGACCGGCGTGAAATACTGCGCCGGGCCTTTGGCAACCTCCTTGTAACGCCAGAGGAACTGGCCGGTCTTCGCATCAACTCCGACGATGCCCTTGCTCAAAAGCTGCACGTATTGTTTTCTGCCGCCACCTTGCACGACAATCGCCGATGCATAACCCGCGGGGTCGCCGCCCGGAACCGCCGATTTCCAGATGACCGCGCCCGTCTTTTTGTTAAGCGCGGCCATCGTGGCCTGCGCGCCGCCCGGGGTTACAACGACCACGTCGCCATCAACCAGCGGAGACTCCGCATATGCCCATTCGCCCGGTTGCCCGCCGAACTCTTTACGAATGTTCTTCTGCCAACGAATCTTGCCGCTCTTGGTTTCGAGGCAGGTCAGGTCGCCGTCAGAGCCAAGCGCGTAGATGAAATTTCCATCCACGGTCGGAGTAGACCGCGCCTTCGCGTAAGGCGGATTCTGGTTCGGGTTGCCGACGTTCCCGACGCGTGTTGTCCAGATAGGTTTTCCATCCTGGGTTGAGAGAGCCTGAACAAACTCATTCTCCATGCCACGGTTGCTCATCAGGTAGATGCGCGTCCCGACCACCGCCGGGGTCGAATAGCCGTCGCCGATGTCGTTCACTTGCCAGAGCAGTTTCGGCCCCCCCGCCGGCCATTGTTTCAGGAGGCCGCTTTCCGACGATATTCCATTACGTTCCGCGCCTCGCCACTGAGGCCAGTCGGAAGCCGGACTACCCGCACTGGCAGAACTCTTCAGGACGGCAAAGAGGCACAAACAAAACGCTGCAATGAAAGTTAGTAACCGTGATTTCATCCTCTTCTCCTTTTGGCTTTTGTGATTGCTTCCGGCTACCAGCCGCCCTTCACCTGATACGGCCATTTTCACAAGATGTTCCGTCACACTGGGCGCGAGCCCTTACGATATTGCTCTGCCCGGGGCGAAACTTGCCGACTCATGCTGTGGTGGGTGGTGTTGCAAGAACAGCTTTGCAAAGAGGATGTCGAACTCTCGTCTTCAACCGCCGCGCACAACTAAACAGGCATTCAAGTATGATTGACGAAAGCCTCGCGGCTCGCGTTCGCGCGCAACGCGTTTCTATAATCAATCCGGCTTTTGAAAGCTCTCGACCAAGAGCATTGGCTCCCACCCGCCGGGAGTCCTGCCCGCGCCGACCCGGATCAGATATAGCTCCACCGCTTCGCCCTTCTTCAACTCTCGCTCGAACTGCGGCAGAGATTTCTTCCTGACGGCCAGCCAGTACTCCGCCCCGTTTTCGTTGAAGAGAATTTCCGTCTCGTAAGGCTCGGTATAACCTTCTGGAGCGCCTGCATAAAGCCGCGCCCACTGGCGAAGAACCTCTTTCTTAATGTGGGGGAGTGGCCTCGCCGAACCAGCGTAAGTGACTCTCACCCTCGAAGGAAGAATGTCGGCGTGCACAACCATCGTCTCTTTTTTATTCCCACGGCTCTCCGCGTCTGAACCCTTCGCGGCAACTTCCTTCAACGTTCGGGGCTTGTAATCATCCGGCGTGCGGGCTCTTTTAGGTTTAGACCCGAGAGAGCCTTGTGCGTATGCAAGGCTGCCGCCAATCAGGAGTGTCAAAAGCAGGACAACAAAAGAGGATTTACGTTTCACAGGTTCTCCTTCCACCGCATTCGATAGGATGCCTGAACGCCCTGCGTCAACCGCCGCGCATGGAGTTTATGAATGGCGCGCATGTTCGTCTAACAGGAATGCGTCCGGCACTGCTGCCCGCCTGAGATCATACTGAACGAAAGTTCGGTATATATCTCTTCTGAGGTCTGCACCGGAACTGTATATTCGCACACAACTTCATTTGTTCTCTGCATGAGCCGAAGCGGGAAGATCGCTCCGGTTGCGTACTTCCGGCGCGGCCTTCCCGCTTTGGATGTTGGCTTATAGCGTTGTGTTCCTGCAACGACCGGACAGGAACGCGTCAGAAGCGATTCAGGGCGTCTATTCCGAAGTCAGAGACGCTGTTCCGCTGGTGGTTCCGCAATCGCGTGGGCAGGATGTGGCGCTCTCACACGAACGGGCGCACACCCCGTCGCCGCATCGTGCGCAGGCGGCACTCTCTCGTCCCGTGTAGCTTGCCAAGATGGTGACCGCAAAAATCACCAGAAGGATCAATAACGCTCGAAGCTTGTTCATTTCCACCTCCTCATTTGAACCGCGTTTGAAGTCTGGATGCGAGTTGTAATTGCGACGGTAGTGAAGCTTGTAAGTAAGCTTCGCATGCTTACAGCCCGGCTAATTGCTCTTAGTCACAATTACAATTTGCACCCGCGTAACTCACACCAGTTTGCCAAAGAGACTGCTCCCTGTTTTGCCAAAGAGACTGCTCCCTGTAATGACAATCATCCTCACCGCCCGCTTGGGTCTATTGCCCATAGCTGGTCGCCGGAGAGGCGACGCTATGAGACAACTTCGGTCTGTATTTTTTCTGTTAAGACTTTTGAACGTGAGACACGCGACACCTGCACGGGGGAAGGCGCAGGCTATTCCAAGTCTGGATGGAAGTCAAGATTATTTCATGCGCGCTTTGTGCCGGAGTAGAAGCTTATCCACATCCCTTTGACTACCTCGCCGCGCGCTGGTTTCTTGCCGTGTTCTACCTCATGTGGCGGGCATTGCTTCCCATGTGTGACGTCCGCTCGGCGGCTCGGTACTTCAAGAAATTTCACGCAGCCGGGCGAATCCTCGAAGGCTCTGATTACGGCATGATGTTTGCCAAGCATTATTGGGGAAATTCTTGACAGCGCAAATCTAAGCTGTCGAAGCAAAATATCCAGTCAAAATGCCCTAGCGTAAGCAACACCCACAGTCAATCTGCGGGGCGCGCTGACATTTTCTGTCACAAACTTCCGCTCCCTCCGCCGTGCACCGGGATGATTCTCCAACTCCACTAAAACCCTTTTTAGGAAACGCTCTTGATTGATTTCAAAAACAACAGGCTAATTCTGGTTGCCACAACTGCGCTGTGGCTATCGCTGGTCGGCACAGGGATCAGCTTCCTTTGGAACTACGGAAGCACGCCGGGTTTGGCCGCCACCGCTCCCGTCCGTTGGCCTGCCGGGAGTCGTATCGAGCGCGCCCCCGATCTTGCGACGCTGGTCATGTTGGTTCATCCGCATTGCCCCTGCACGCGAGCGAGCATCGGCGAGCTTTCCCGGCTTATGACTCAAGCTCAGGGTCGGGTGAAAGCTTACGTGCTCTTCGTCAAGCCTCCGAACTTCTCAGACGAATGGGTGCAGACTGATCTGCTGGCAAGCGCGGCGGCTATACCCGGCGTGCGCGTCGTGCGTGATGATGAAGGCGTCGAGGCCGCTCGTTTCCACGCGGCAACCTCCGGCCAGACCATGCTCTATGACGCGGAAGGGAAATTGCTCTTTAGCGGCGGCATTACAAGCGCGCGCGGGCATGCGGGCGACAATGCAGGCCGGGCGGCCATCGTCTCGCTGCTGACCACGGATGATGTTGCGCAGAAGGAGACGGCGGTTTTTGGTTGCCCGCTCTTTGCCCAAACTGAATGCCTGACGGGAAAGGAGGATGTCCATGAAAAGGATAACCACTAAATGGTACGCCGATGAAGCCTTTCAACAGCGTGTGAAAGAACTGTATACGGAACACCATCAGGCCATCTTCAAGCGCACTGACCGGATGTTCGCTTTCCTGATGGGAGTTCAGTGGTTGGCCGGAATCGTGGCTGCCCTGTGGCTTTCGCCGCAGACGTGGGTCGGGCCGGACAGCCGGACTCACATCCATGTATGGGCTGCCGTGTTTCTGGGTGCGGCCTTGAGCATCTTTCCCATCACACTGGCTCTCACGCGCCCGGGCAAGACCTCCACCCGCTACATCATTGCGATTGCGCAAATGCTGATGTCGTCTCTTCTGATTCATCTCACCGGAGGACGCATCGAGACGCATTTTCACGTCTTCGGCTCACTGGCTTTTCTCTCTTTCTACAGGGACTGGCGGGTGCTTATCCCCGCCACCGTCGTGGTGGCCGCAGATCATTTCCTGCGCGGAATGTTCTGGCCTGAATCTGTGTATGGCGTGCTCACGGTCAGCAGTTGGCGATGGCTCGAACATGCCGGTTGGGTTCTCTTCGAAGACACGTTTCTCGTGATCGCCATTTTGCGCGGCATGAGCGAGATGTGCGACATCGCCGAACGGACGGCTGAGAGCGAGAAGTTGAATAAGAGTCTGGAACAGCGCGTGGTTGAACGCACCGTCCAACTCGCGGACACCAACCGGGAACTCGAAAGAGAGGTTACGAAACACAAGCTGACGGAGGAGGCATTACGCGACTCGGAGAAACGGTATCGCCTGCTGTTTGAAAGCAACCCGTTCCCAATGTGGGTGTATGACCTCGACACGCACACGTTTTTGGCCGTCAACGAGGCCGCCATCCTCCACTACGGGTATTCGCGCGAAGAGTTTCTGGGCATGACCATCGAGGACATACATGCCGCTGAGGATGTCGCCATGCCCCCCGCGACGGAGGATGCTTCGAATGTGTCCCACGTAAATACTCAAGCCGTCAGGTCTAGACACCGGAAGAAAGACGGGACGATTATTGATGTGGAAATCACCTCGCATCAATTGGTCTTCGACGAGAGAGCCGCGGAGGTTGTGCTAGCGAGCGACATCACGGAGCGCAAACGCGCCGAAGAGACGCTCCATGCGACCGGAGAACAACTGCGGCAGGCGCAGAAGATGGAAGCCGTCGGCAAGCTGGCGGGCGGAGTGGCTCACGATTTCAACAATCTCTTAACGGCGATCTCCGGCCACAGCGAACTCTCTCTGCGACGGCTTGGAACGGACGACCCACTTCGCCGCAATCTGGAAGGCATTAAGAGCGCGAGCGAACGCGCCGCGTCGCTGACGCGCCAGCTTCTCGCCTTCAGCCGCAAACAAGTGCTGCAACCGAAGGTGCTCGATCTCAATGATGTCGTGGTCGAAACCAACAAGCTCCTGCGCAGGTTGATCGGGGAAGACATTGATCTCCTGACCGTGCTCGAACCTTCTCTCGGGAAGATCAAAGCCGACCCGGGACAGATCGGGCAAGTGCTGATGAACCTTTCAGTCAACGCACGCGATGCCATGCCCCGGTGCGGCAAACTCACGATTGAAACGT
>Ga0196965_1000867_pt1 | contig 13982 bp, 28 predicted proteins | sample S1_20metaG_FD_148668 | JGI IMG/M metagenome (GOLD analysis project Ga0196965, IMG submission 148668) | Soil microbial communities from Anza Borrego desert, Southern California, United States - S1_20 | ecosystem: Environmental > Terrestrial > Soil > Desert | place: USA: California | collected... | reverse complement strand
TTATCCTCGCTGTTATTGTTATCCTTGGCGCAACTGCGTTCTCGGTACTCGATCCTGACCCTCCCTGTACGCCGGGAAGCTCTACGTGGCCGGGTTGCCTTGGAGGAGGTAAGTAAAAGACAGTTAGTAGGATTAGGTTTTGGAATGGTAGGCGTGGCATCAGTATACGCCTACCTGCTTTTTCCTGAATCTGCGCGTGATTATTCGTGGTATTACGTGAACACGTATTACTTCCTTTTCTCTCTTAGGCTTTGGTTCGCATTGATATTCATTTCAACTGCATGTTTTTTATTCGCGCCTGTCAAGTATAAAAGTATTTGGGTAGTGTATGCGCTCAGTGTTGGTATTGGGTTCGCCGGTGTGCTGCACTACTCATTTTTTGTAAACTCCCACGAAACCTATCATTCTTTCCCTTCGTGGTATCTGATCATTTTTGCGCTTAGTCTTGGCGTTGGATTCATAAAGGCTGCCGACTACCTGTGTTACCGTAAGTATCATCTTAAAGACGGTAACGCAGCCCGTATCATGGGAATCTTTTCAGTTGATCAATTAAGCTGGGATGAGAAGAAAAAGCATTTCGAAGCATTGAAGATCGAAATGGAAGGCTATAACGAACGCGTCTAACCCCTCTCAATGGAAAATAAAACCTACACCGCCCGCATATTCGGAGAGAGCGAAGAAATCTTTCAGGACGTTCACTACTCCTTCGAACATATTGTAAAGCATCCTTCCTTCTTTGAAAATGAAGGTAATGTAATAGAGGTAAATCACTTAGAGATAAAGATGCCTCTATACATCAAGCCAGCAGACATCGAAACAGATTTATCGGAAACGATAAGAATGGAATTAGGTCTACGTCCTTGTGATGTAGTAAAGATCGAATGTCAGATACAGTATTCAATTAGTTCACTTGTAAATGAGATAGCAGCATGACAGTAGTTTACACGGGCAAAAGCAATGAGACTTTTCAAAATGGTAAAATGTACTCAATTCAGGTAGCGAAGTTCAGCGGTAAATCAGACAACCGATTCATGGTTTACGGTGAAGCATTTTACAAGGTGTTTGAAAGCGCTGCCGATGTGCTTAACGTTTTCAATCCAGCAAATGAAAACGCGGCTGCCTACCAGATGCTAAAACATTTCAGTCAAAAACATCAAGCAGCATGAGCAAGGTAATAAACATCGGGGACGATTTTGACCGCTGGATGGGCAAGGTCACTATTTCAAAGCTAAACTCTGTTGATTCTGAATTGGAGTTAATGGTAATGACCATGGCTGAAATGAAAGGACGCGCTGACAATCTTCTTTCATCTCCTAAAGACTTGACCGAAGATGAGATCATAACAATCGGAGCGCTCAGAGAGAAGATGCAAAGATTCGCTACTGAGTTGACTGATTTGAGAAAACATTTTTCATAGCTAGTGGGGTTTGCCCGGCGGCGATCACTTCAATGCCGGGTTTTTTTAAACAATCAAAACGAACAATCATGACTAAAAACATTCACGACTCAATATACAAGACTTACGATGGCACTTGGACGGTTGATATTCAGGTACGAAAGCGCGGCGAATTAATCAGCCTTGACAAATCGGTTCACGCTACCGGATTAGAGGCGCTAACCTATGCGATAAACTTCTGTAGCGTAAACAGCATCGAAGTTGCGCCCTTTGATTGGAACGCATGGACAAGGTACTACAATGACTGCGATAGCCATTTACAGTCTATGATGGCAAAGAAAGGGACAATGTCAGAATCACAATGGCAGATGGCTTTCTCATGCGATGCTCCAAACAAGCCGGGATATTTCAGAGCGAACAACGATTAAAAATCAACCCCTATGCACACAGTAAGAATACATCACACGCTCATACAGTACTATCACTTTTCCTCTTTTATAGATGCAGTACTATTCTGTGAAAAATGGAACGGAGAACTGTTAACACCTATTCATTCGATTTAGAAATTATGGAAAACTTAACGATACACGAAACCCAGGTACCGGCGACTACGCCCGATCAATTACTTGCTCTCGCTGTCGATAAAGACTTAGATATTGACAAGTTAGCGAAGCTGATGGAGTTGCAGAAGGACTACAATGCCGGCTTAGCCCGTAAAGAGTTCTTTAACTCCTTGACAATCTTTCAGGCAAACGTGCCGGAGATCCGTAAAACAAAACACGTATCATTCGGTGAAACGAATTATCACTACGCACCGCTGGCTGATATTGTTCGTCAGATAAAGGAAACATGTAAGCGCTGCGAACTTGCATACCGTTGGGAAATTGACGACACCGGCGAACAGATTAAGGTTACTTGCATTGTAACTCATTCAAGCGGGCACAGCGAGAAAACAACAATGACCGCAAGTCCTGACGCATCAGGCAAAAAGAATCAAATACAGGCCCGTGGATCAGCGATTGAATACATGAAGCGCTACACGTTGATCGGCGCACTCGGATTGAGCACCGCTGATACTGACATCGACGGACGATTACCAGAACTCGACATTGACAAACTGCACAAGCAATACATGACGATCTACGGACAGATTGTACAGAAAGATGCAAGCTGGTCAACAAAGATGCACCCTGACAATTGGAGCGGTGATATTACACCGGACATCTACGTAAAGGCGATTGGTAAGGCACGACAAATACTTGCAAGCTTATGATCACAGACGATTTCTTTAACGATCTAGTTGAGGGGAATGTATTAAAGCATGTCCCTCAAAATACAGAAGAATGGGAGCGCGTCCGTATAGGTCGCTTCACTTCATCCGAAATGTACAAGCTGCTCACCCCGCCAAAAGCGAAAGTAGATAAAGAGGCTGGCAATCTTTCAGAAACAGCGCTGACGTATATATCGGTCAAGGTTGCTGAAACGATTACAGGACAAAAGAAACAGGACTCATACGCTTTCCCTCTTGTGTACGGCAAGCAGACAGAGCCCGAAGCGATTGAATACTTCTGCAAGGTTACAGGCTTTGAACATGAGCCGATTGGGTTCATTGTGTTTGGAGATCACGCGGGCGGCAGTCCTGACGGTATTATCAACGGTACCGAAATACTGGAAATGAAATGCCCGTATGCCGTCGAAACTCACATCGATTATTTAATGATGGTCGACCAATGGGATTTGAAACGTTACAATCCAGGTTACTACTATCAATGCCAAAGCAATCTTTTGTTCTCAGATAAATCGCTTTGTCATTTCGCGTCCTATGATCCGCGTTATCCTGAAAAGCAAAGACTCGTAAGGATTCCAGTAAAGCCAGACAACGACGCTTTCGACCGGATCACAAACATACTTCCGAAAGCCATCGAGGAGAAATTAAAAATGATCAGCCTCCTAACCGCTTGAATTGTAACCTATGGAAACAGTAAAAGAACAAACACATAAATATTCCGTCGGTGATCGAGCAAAGATTGTTATGTGTACTTACGGGCATCAATTCCCTATCGGTACAATAGTAACAATAAAACGCTTGAAAGATGCCACTAATTACCTAGTGTGTGATAAGTCAGGAAAGGGCTGGTACGTCGCTGAACGTGAATTATCACCGTGTACGGTACAATCAAAACAAACAGTTATGAGCGAAGTAAAAGAAGTAAAGCATACACCGCTACCGAAGTTTATACGTGATGGTCGGTTGCTCTATGCATTGCATCAAACAGGTTGGAGGTTAGGTAAGCCGGTTATGTGCAATAAATTCTCAATGCAGGTTGATTTCGATCGTAATAATCTTACTGAATCTGATGCTGAGATGATGGCTATTGAGGTTTTGGAAGCCTGCAACAATTACTACTCCCTCAAAACAGATGTAGCCTCCTATCAAGAATCCTTTGAAAATCAAAGCAGGGTTATTGAATCACTCAGAGAAGAGCTGGATAAAATTCGACAAGATGGGGCCAACATAGCAGAAGATCGTGAAAGAGTCTTAGACGAGAGAGAGGCATTAAAAGAAGAAAAGGAAAGATTAAGAGAAGCGTTGAAACTAGGTCTAAAGTACACCAGTGAATTAAGCACAGTCTACAACGAATCAACGACAATACCAGAATCTGTAAAGGATGAAATAACCGCAGCGATTAAAGCGATCACAAAAGAGTTGAAAGCAGTCTCAGTCCTTCACTCAGATAATAATAAATAGAAATATGGAACCTATCTATCACATCGAAATTGACGGAAAGGGAACGATCAAGGAAATCGCAGCGGCCCTGCAAAACTTATCGCAACAAATACTTGAAGATGAACAGAGGGATGAAGTTGGTAATCATGAGTACGACGATGGCACCTTAAAAGAAGTCCAGATAATTCCATACGGCAGATACTAAACAAGAAACAGAATGAAAGACATTAAAGATTATATCCATTTGTACTTAGGGTGTGAGTGTATGATCGGCGATTTGAACTGGAAACCCGAAAAGAATCTATATGGCCTTGCGCCCGGCGTTGATCCCAACTATGGTCGGCCGATAAAGACAATGTTAGATACTCATGTATTAACGGCATATATCCACAAAACAACGCTAATCCTCCGTAGGCTATCCAGTATGACGGAAGAGGAAGCGCGTGACTTTCTGTTCATGGAGGGATGGGGTGAGAGCTTTCAACACATTTGCGTCACCGATTCAGCAATTGATTTTAGAAGGGATTTCGGAGATAGAAGCGAATCGTGTATCTCTAGATTCACAAGATGCCGCCCGCAAATGTTCGCGTGGTTCCTCTCCAAAGGCTTCGATCTATTCGGACTCATAGAATCTGGATTAGCTATTGATAAAGCAACATTAGAGAAACAAGAAACAGAACACTAGCACTTTATGAAAACCTCACGCGAAAGAGTAATAGACGAACTGAACGATGAGCGCGGTAAGCATTTCAAAAATACCAGCGCGGTAGGTGGAGTATTCGGGCTGATGGCTTTAACCTTTATTATAGTGATGCTCAAAAAATACGAGCATGTAATAGATAAAGGGGGAGAGTTTTTAGCGGCGTATTTCGGGTTAGTGGCGTTTATCGTAGCGTGTTTGTTCCTCGGTTACTGGCTTTTAATTGGGAGAAAGAAATGAATCCATTTGTTGAATGGTTGGACTGGACAACACTTATCAACGGTAGGGTTATGGTCTGGTATTATGATAATAATGGAATCAAATGTTGCGTGATATGATGATTACGGAAGCAGATGTTTCAAGGTTCGCAAGCCGTATCAATGGCCCTGTTCGGAGAATGAAAACTAAGGACATTGTCGAAAGCATTACCGGGATGAAAAGGGAGCGCGAACAGGAAAAGGACTTTACGCGCAAACGAAAGTTAACACGGATTATAAAGGACATGTATTCAGTCCTCAGAGTGATAAGGAAGATCAAAATTAAACACGCGAAAGCAGCATGAAAAAAGTATTTGAATTTTTAGAAGACTATACCGCGTTGATTCTTGCCTTAGCAATTGGAGCGCTTCCGTTTTGGTTGCTTTACAAGATACTCGCGGGCATCTATCATCTGCTATCCAAAGCAATTGATAAGATTTAAATAAAAACATTCAAACCCTTAGACGAAGGGTTGTAGCCGGGCGGCCTTCATGTAATTCAAGGTTAGGTGAAAAAGTAGACAAAAGTCCCGGTAAGTTATTATCGAGGTGGCGGAAACGAATGATAGACGCTAAGGGTAGTCGCACAACTTATCTGCATCACCGCATGAAATATACGCAGGCAATGTATAGCACACCCTGACGACATAGGCGGATAAGTGCGCCAATTGCGGATTGTGACATGCAGGTTCAACTCCTGCCCTCGATACAAAACAGTTGTAGGTGCATGTTAAAGAAACCTTCTGGCAGCCGGAACAGGAACACGGCCGTAGCCCCGACGAGACGTAAATGCGGGTAAGCCCACACCTAGGGAAGAGGTGGATAAGCATAGCCGGACGAGCTGTAAGGACGAGCCGGCACTTTTTAAAAACATTCAACCACTAGTTTATGTCAGTAACATCTGAATATAGAGAGACAACACTGATGATTAATAAGATTATTCAGGGTAACGTTTTGGATTTGGTTAAGACGCTGCCGCCGAAGTCTGTTAATCTCTGTGTTACCTCGCCGCCTTATTGGGGGCTCAGGGACTATGGCGTAGCGGGACAACTTGGACAAGAGCGTACCCCGGAGGAATATATTGCAAACCTAGTTGAAGTGTTTCGTGGGGTTAAGGAGGCGATGACTGACGACGGCAATCTGTATATCAATATTGGTGATTCGTATAATGGTTCGGGTACAAAGGCGGTCCAGTTTAATAGCCCAAAACAAATGACCAATCGCGGGGCAACAAGTCAACGTGGTATAAAGGTATCGGAGTTGAAGCCTAAAGACCTTGTTGGCATTCCCTGGATGCTTGCTTTTGCTCTCCGTGCCGACGGTTGGTATCTGAGGGAAGAAATCATTTGGGCGAAAAAGAACTGCATGCCTGAGTCTGTTACGGACCGCTGCACGAAATCACACGAACATATTTTCCATCTGACGAAATCAGCAAAGTACTTCTACGATCAGGAAGCGATTAAAGAACCTGCGATTTATGATGTAGATGGAACAGGTACGCAGGCAAGAAAGGCACGACAGAACATGGAAGGCAAAAGCGCACCAACATCGGAGCGTAACGGTATGCGTCAATTCAAAGATGCAAGCCAGATGAACGGCAAACACAAAGAGGAAAAGCAGAGAGGACATTCCCGGAGACACGCTGGCTTTAATGATCGTTGGTACCAAATGACGCATGAGGAACAATGTACAGGCATGAGGAACAAACGCGATGTCTGGACAATCGCGCCCGCGCAATTTCCAGAGGCGCACTTTGCAACATTTCCCGAAGAAATACCAGCGACTTGCATAAAAGCAGGATGCCCGAAAGAAGGAACTGTTCTCGATGTCTTTATGGGGTCCGGAACTACTGCGATGGTCGCCCGAAAACTTGGCAGAAACTTTATCGGCTTTGAACTGAATCCTGAATACATCAAGATAGCAGAGCGTCGCCTTTACAAAGAACTCGGAATGTTTCAATGAAATGTATGTCAAACAATCTAAAGTGAGAGAGTGAGCGAGATAACCCCACATATCGGAAAGAAAACGGAAGCGTTTGAGCCGCAGTTGTTCAATGACCATTTTCAGAACTTCAAGCGGTACAACATACCAAAGGCGCAATTAATCATTACAGATATTCCTTACAACATCGGGAACAATGCCTACGCATCTAATCCCGCATGGTATGAGGACGGCGATAATGCGAACGGCGAAAGCGAACTGGCAGGCAAAGAGTTCTTTGATACTGATAAAGATTTTAGAATTTCTGAATGGTTACACTTCGCTTCACAAATGCTGATGAAGGAGCCGAAAGAAACAGGCAAAGCGCCCTGCATAATTGTATTCTGTGAGTTTGAGCAACAATTCGAAATAATTAAAAAGGCACCTGAGTACGGAATCAACAGATACATAAACCTGGTTTTCCGAAAGAACTTTTCAGCACAGGTATTAAAAGCAAATATGCGCCCCGTTGGTAACTGTGAGTATGGCCTACTCCTATACCGGGAGAAACTACCAAAGTTCAACAACAACGGGCGAATGATTTACAACTGCTTTGAGTATCGCAAAGACACAACAACGCCTAAAGTTCACCCGACGCAAAAGCCGGTAAAACTAATCAAGGATCTGATAGAAATATTCACCGACAAAGGCGATGTGGTGATCGACACATGCGCGGGAAGCGGAGCACATTTACTTGCCGCCTCTCAAATCGACCGTAAAGCATACGGCTTTGAAATAAAGAAGCATCATGTAAGAGACTCCCGGGCGAAAGTATTATCAAACATTCAACGACAATTCTTTTAAAAGGTTATGAGCAAACTAAAAGGCACTATTAAACCTAACCGCCTAACAGCAAAGATAGAATCATCATTACCTAATTCTGATTTTGCTTTCAGTGATGATATAGAAAGATGGATTTCAGGAACAAGAAAGAGATCGCTAAAAAAGAGCAACGAGAAACAGAAAGAAAAGCGCTCCCTTAATAATATAAGAATGACAGATTATAAAAATAAAATGGGATGAAGGTATGATATCAGTGTTGTACGTGCGGTCAGATAGTGTTTATAAATCTCTTGGTGTTGACTGCTGGGATATTGAAAGGGACGCACGTAAATGGCCGGGGGGCAATCCTATAGTTGCTCATCCACCATGTAGAGCCTGGGGAAAGCTAAAGGCTTTTGCTAAGCCTCGACTTGATGAAAAAGAATTGGCGAGACAGGCGATACGAGACATTCGTAAATACGGTGGCGTACTAGAGCATCCGAGACATTCGTCACTATGGAAAGAGATGAGTTTACCCGCACCTGGCACTGTGGATGCGTTCGGCGGTTATTCCATTTGTGTAGACCAATACTGGTGGGGACACAAGGCGCAAAAGAAAACACTGCTTTATATATGCGGTTGTCCGATAAAAGATTTGCCGCCTATTCCAATAAAGTTTGATGCTGTTACTCATTACGTTGGTTATCCAAAATCATGGAGGGGGAAACCAAGGAACGGCATGAGGGAGGTATCAAAAAAAGAACGCGAAGCAACCCCGATAGAATTGGCAAAATGGTTAATCCTGGTTGCGGAGAAATGTCAAATACAAGTAAACCAGAAAGTAGCATGAAACCAAAATCACATTTCTCTCCTGACATAAAATACTGGAAGGGAAGCAGAGGTAAGCAAGACAAACAACTAATTAAAAAGTAAGGATATGCTGAACAATAACATTAATCACATCGTCGGCAAGTCGGAACAGCCAACTTCAAAGGAACAACTTATTTCCGCTCCGTCTTATTTGAACAAGACTCTGAAAAAGGTTTCGAGACATGAACTACTCACCGCCTTGAGAGAGGTCAACGAAAAGAATAAGCGTCTGCATTGGGAAATGATGCGGGACACAGCGCAAGAGTTACACGGCGGAAAGTTCGTGTGTTTGCCTCAGATTAAAATCTAAAAAGTATCATCTGGCTAATCATCTGGAAAGCAAACTAAAAATGTAAAGCAATGAGCAGAGTAATAAAGTTTAGAGGCATCAGCCAAGTAACAGGTAGATGGAAGTACGGCTCTTTTTGCGAGGTTATACAAGTGCTCGGTAAGAATCCTGTATCGTTAATTGTTGCTGATAATTATGACGAGTATATAGTCAAACCTGAAACAGTAGGACAATTCACAGGAAAGAAAACAAAGGATGGTACAGAAATCTACCAAGGTGACATCCTAGGGGGATACCCACATGGTACTGCTGTAGTGGAGTGGAATGAAAAGAGTGGATGTTGGATGTCTGTGAGTTTTAACTCGGTAGTCAATGAAGCCGGAGACCCATCAACAGAAAGAGAAGAAACGCCACTCTCTTACGATCTAGAAAACTGCTTTCAAGAATGGCGTGTAATCGGCAACATCTACTCCACCCCTGAACTATTAAAGCAATGAACAACGAACAAACACGTGAATCTTTTCCTCTTAGTTGGCCAACTGGCTACAGGCGCACAACACGAAGAATAGGCAGCAAGTTCGCGCAAAGCATGGATAAGGCGCAAAGGTTTCTGCGTGATGAAGTTTCAAGATTAGGAGGCCGAAATCTTATCGTTAGCACAAATCTAAGGCTTCGAAATGATGGCGGCATATACGCGGCAGACATGAACAAATTAATTGATGATCCCGGCGTAGCGATCTACTTCAAATACAAAGGCAAAGATATTTCAATGTGCTGCGATCAATATCTGCGGGTATGGGAAAACATCTATGCACTCGCTAAGGGTATTGAGGCGTTGCGTGGTATGGAGCGTTGGGGAGTGAGTGATTTTCTTGATAGGGCTTTCACTGGATTCACAGCCTTGCCGGAAAGCACATCTACGAAGTCTTGGAGTGACATTCTCGGTGTACCTATCAATGCATCCGCCGATCAGATTAAAGAAGCCTACAGAAGATTAGCAATGGTGCATCATCCCGACAAAGGAGGTGATGCAAATGAGTTTACACGTATAAAGTCAGCTTACGAAATAGCAATGAATCAGCAATGAACAAACGTCCCTCACACGAATGCCTTTGCGGGAAAACTAAACCTACCGTAAAAATAAAGCATGTTGGTTTTGCTTATACAAACCGAAGAAATGAAACAGCTAGGATTATCATTCGATAAAAAGCAAAGTGTTGAAATACCTGGATTTAAAGAGGTGAGTAAAGACGAGTACTTTGCCGCATTCATGCACTTAGATGCTGTCGGCACTGTAGTCGGTACCTTTCCTTTTAAATACGAAACAAGGCTTAGGCATAGCCCGACTATTATAGCTATAAGCGTAGATAGTTACGGTGACATGAACGATCCAGATGCTGAGTATTTAGAGACGAGATACTATATAAGAAAACAAAATGTTTAACCCCTACTAGTTGAAAAGATTATGGCAAGATTCAAGAAAGGACAGCAAGTAGTTTGTGTGGCTAAAAATCCAGACTGGCGATTTAGTCCGCCGCTTGTGAAAACATATTTATGGGGCTTCATAAGACGAACTATTACAAAAGCCTTTGGCCCGCAATACAATGAAGTTGTTACCTGTGATGGGTACAGTGATGGGTTTCACATGTTCATCTCCGAGTACGATTGTAAAACTGATGTAGGTGTTCGCCCGGCATGGGGAGAGAATAATTTCGAGCCCCTCATTGAAGACGCGGAATTGGAGAAAGAACTATCAACCATTTCTAATCCTAAGGAGGTACAACATCATGGCTAAGAGATTCACGGATACAGGTATTTGGGAAAAGGAATGGTTTATGAAGTTGTCCCCTAAACATAAATGCCTTTTCCGTTATCTCACTGAACGGTGCGACCCGGCCGGTGTATGGGAACCGAATTGGCATTTGGCAACAATTTACATCGGCGAAAAAGTAGATGCGTCCGACCTGATGGTAATAAACGATCAGGTTGAAAAACTATCAAACGGAAAAATTTGGCTGATTGGATTTATAGATTTTCAGTACGGAAAACTTTCGGACAAGTCACCGGCTCACATTCCTGTTTTCAAGTCAATAAAAAAGAATAACCTAACTGATAGGGTATTTGATAGGGTATTACATACCCTTATGGAAAAAGAAAAAGAAAAAGAAAAAGAAAAGGAAGAGGATAAGGAAGAAGAGAAGGAAACGGTAAAAGAAAAAGACAGCGCGCCCGAAATTATTTCAGTAGCGCTTGAGCAAAAGCAATTCGTAAAAACATCAACAGCCCCGAAACCAGACCGCGTCGCGATCACCGAGGAAATACTGAACGATGAAATATTTGTCGAGGGGCTGCAAATGGCTCACCGGGGAAAGGATATCAAACAGGCATGGGCGGAATGCTGGATACATCACAACGCGCCTAACGGGCCATCGCCGCCGAGCGACGTAGGTTGGTGGAAACAAAAGTTAAACGGATGGTTAAGCAATAAGAAAACAGAAAATGGAACTTCAAAAGCAGTCGGAAAAAAACAACAACATACCAGCACACTTGCAGCGTCTGTCGCAGAAACCTATCGTGACGTTTTTACAGGAAGCAAGGATGGATGAAGTTGCCAACCTTTTGCCTACGACAATCGAAAATGCAACTAAAGGAACACCGATTGTAACCCTGATGAGTGTTGTTGATCGCAAAAACATCGAGGCGTTTATAGCGATTGAGTTGACAAAGGTTGCCAGTATGGTGAATGTTGACGAGCGTCTAAACCTGCAACCTCACCAAATCCCGCTCATTGCTGAATACCTGGTTGAAACCTACAAGCGTGAAAACCTTGCTGACTTCAAGATTGCATTCACTCGCGGTGCAATGGGTAAGTACGACGATAAACTGCTTCGTGTTGACGCTGCGATTATTTCAAACTGGATGACTAAGTACCTTGAAGAAAAATATGAGGTTCTGGTAAGTCAACTGAACGCTGAAAAAGAAAATCCGTACGCAGTTTCACGTGGCGCAAAAACTGAGATCATGATTAAACTCATGAAAGACGCTTTAGGCGATTATAAATCCCCGGATGAGATCGACCAAAAAAAGGAAGCTGAGTACCGATTAAAGGTTCGCGATGAAATGAAGAAAAGAAAGGAAATACAAAAACACATTAACCGGACAGCCTCGGAGTTCTACAAAGATCGTGACATGGTTAATGTCTGTGAGTTCCGCGATGATGCAACAGGATATTATGTACCCGCGGAAAATCTACAAGACGCTGAAATGATTTACAGTGAAGCTCTATCAAGGATTTAAAAATTAACGCATAAACATTTTTATGAACGAGAAAATTAAAAAATATGAAGGAGTGACAAGCTTGCTGGCGCTTATCATGGCCGGTCTGATTCTCTGTATGCTCATTACAGCGCTATTGCTGATCTGGTTTGATGCCGACGTTTTGGCTAAACTCCTATTTTCCGAAGCGGTGATTCTTGCTGTCGTCTGGCTGTTCGCTTTAGGTGCTAGTTCTGTCCTACAGGAAGCAAAGGAAGAGCATGCGCGTTCCACACGCAAAACATTCAAGGAACGATTGGACGAAAAAATGAGCAAGTTATCATCTACTAAAACAGAGTGAGAGAAATATGATAATCATTCAGAGAGAAGAACTAAAAAAAGATTGGAAGTTTCTGATTGACGTTATTCAGTCGAAGCACGTCATGGAGCCTGTTATCGAAAAAGAGTTGTTTGAAAACCATAAACCCGTAAAAGGCTTGTGTCATCAGCGTGGTTACTTCGTCTTGGTCGGTAGTTATTATTTGCAATACATTATGGATCACGTTATCACAGACGTTGATTACAGATTGATTGGTCGCTCTGTGATGGAGGTTATTTTCTACGACACCTATCAAGAATACGAAGCGGTCAGAATAAAAGCAATGAGTTCAGTCAAAGATCAGACAGGCATTAACCTAAATTAAAAATCATGAAACCAGTAGAATTTCCCGGACACAATGTTGTCTTCGCAAAAGATCAACCAGAATATCAACCGCTCCCAGCATTGAGAATCCCCGGCCCGCAAGGTGAAGTAATCACATGTTGGGAAATGACGAAAGAAGAACTCGCAGAAGTAATGCTAACAGGTCGCATTTATTTTAAGCAGCTAACCTTTAACGGGCCGCTACAACCCATACTACCAATGGCCGCGCTTGGTGATGATACTGAAATTACTCTTTAGCCATGATCGAATATCGTAAAGCAGGGATAAGAACCTTCTACAGGATAGACGGGGATAATGTTACGAGGGTAATCAATAAGTCCTGGAAATCAACTGTTGATGTTGGGGAAATTGAATTAGTCTCATCGGATGTAATGACCGATGCGCAGACATATAAACCCTGCACCGAACAAGACTTCAAAGAACAGTACAACATTGCTCTTGATAGAATTAATAAAATGAAAATAGAATGAGCTACTTCGGATTTAAAAAACGACCCGCTAAAACTTCTGACTATTCAAAGCTACTCGGTAAACTCGATTATGCTTTTTCAGAAGTAGTGAGACTTACCGCAGCCGATGAAAAAGAAGGTATGTGTATCTGCATTACATGTGGAGATAAACAGCATTGGACAGACATGGAGTGTGGCCACTACGTTAAGCGCCGGCACCTTGCAACAAGATACGATCTTCAAAACTGTGGCGCTCAATGTTCCACGTGCAACTGTGTGAATGATGGAAGAGAAGATGAACACGAGAGATACATTGATCGAACTTACGGCGAAGGAACGGCAGCGAAACTAAAACGCAAAGCGCAGAGCGAACCGAAATTTACAGAGCGTGAACTACTCGGAATGCTCGATGAGTTACGGAAGGAAATCAAAGCACTTAGAGAAGAAAAGTTTTCATGACAGCCCTTCAACTACAACAGGACGGCAATCTTTACTTGTTACCTGAATATCCGGAAGAGCCGGTCAATCAAAGAGATGTTACCGCAGAATATGCGGAGGTAATGGTAGAATACGA
>Ga0196965_1000866_pt1 | contig 13990 bp, 14 predicted proteins | sample S1_20metaG_FD_148668 | JGI IMG/M metagenome (GOLD analysis project Ga0196965, IMG submission 148668) | Soil microbial communities from Anza Borrego desert, Southern California, United States - S1_20 | ecosystem: Environmental > Terrestrial > Soil > Desert | place: USA: California | collected... | reverse complement strand
CTATACCGCGCTATCAGACTATGAAAGGCAAAAGGGTTGAAAGGGTTTGGGGATGGGATACTCACGGCTTGCCAGCAGAGAATTTTGTCGAAAAAAAACTAGGTATTACTGATCGGCACGAAATTGGCACTAAAATCAGCTTGGCAGACTATATTACGACGGCTCGGGAAAGCATGATCCAAACCGGTAACCTCTGGGAATCGACGGTTGACCGCATCGGCCGCTGGGTTGATTTCAAGGGTGCCTACAAGACCATGGATAAAGATTATATGGAATCAGTCTGGTGGGCATTCAAGACCTTATACGAAAAGGGCAAGATCTACGAAGGCGAAAGAGTTTTGATGTATGATACCAAGTGGGCAACGCCGCTATCAAAAGCAGAGGTTACGATGGATGCCGGGGCATACAAAGTGGTCACTGATCCTTCGGTTTATACAAAATTCAAGCTTACAGATAGAAATGTCTATTTACTGGCGTGGACTACAACTCCCTGGACATTACCGGCCAACACCGCTTTGGCCGTTAACGCTGAGCTTGACTATGTAGAAATAGTTTTAGACAAACAGCATTACTGAAAAGCTGGCGGACAAGGTGTTTACTGATGAAAAACATCAGAAGATAGACTTTAAAATACTCAGGGTTTTCAAAGGCAGAGAGCTTATTGGCCAAAAGTATGAGCCGCTATTTGAAGATCGGGGCAAAAATGCCCATCAGATCTGGGATTCCGATTACGTCACAACCGAATCAGGTACTGGCATTGTGCATATTGCACCGGCTTATGGCGAGGAAGACTTTTCTCTTGCCCAGCAAAAAGACCTACCAATCGTTCATGTCCTTGATGAGTACGGTATTTATACCGAGGGCGAGTGGAAAGGCGAAGACGTCTGGGAAATCAACAAAACCATCGCTAAAACACTACACCAACGCGGCGATATCTGGAAAATTGACTATATTCAGCACGAATACCCGCACAATCTGAGGAATGGCAACCGCTTGATGTACCGCGCACACCCTAGTTGGTTTATGGATATAGATGGCCAACGTACCGAAATGCTAGAGGAAAACACTAAGCATATCAATTGGTTTCCAGACCACATTAAACATGGTAGGTTCGAAAATACCGTTAAAACAGCGCCAGACTGGAACTTAAGCCGCGATCGATTCTGGGCAACCGCCATGCCGGTCTGGAAAGGTATCGATAAAGATGGCAAGGAACAGGTCAAGGTCGTCGGTAGCTACATGGAATTGAAAGAACTGTCAGGAGTAGAATTGGATGATTACCACCGGCCATGGGTAGATGACATTACTTTTACTATTGACGGTGTTAAGTATAGCCGTATAGACAAGGTTTTGGATTGCTGGTTTGAAAGCGGTAGTATGCCCTTTGCCCAATTTCACTACCCATTCGAAAACAAGCAAAAATTCGAGGAAAATTTCCCCGGTGATTTTATCGTTGAGTATGTCGGCCAGGTACGGGCCTGGTTTTATTATCTTCACGCTGTTAATGTCGGATTGTTTGGCAGGAATGCTTTTACTAATGTCATAACCACCGGCACATTACTTGGATCAGATGGACGTAAATTGAGTAAAAGCTTTGGTAATTTCACAGATCCGAATGAACTTATGGATAATTATTCGGCTGACTCATTTCGCTTTCTCCTTCTTGCATCTCCCGTTCTCAACGGTGAGGATTTTGTTGTTAAGGATAAAGATGTCAGTGATATAGCCCGCAAACTCAGTATGATTTGGAATATGTATGACTTCTTTACCTTATATGCCGAGGTTGATAAGTGGGAATGGGACGGGGATCTGAGCGATCCTACGCCAAGTTTAGAAAATTTGCTCGATCTTTGGATAATTTCCAGATTACATCAGCTATCAGAACAGATTGACAAGAGCATGCTGGCCTACGATATACCGAATGCGCTGAAGCCCGTGTCGGTATTTATAGAGGACGCTTCCAACTGGTATGTACGCCGTTCGCGTAAAAGATTCTGGAAGAGTGAGGACGACAAGGACAAGATTGATGCATATAAGACTCTTCACCATGTCCTGACAAGACTGAGTGTTATATTAGCTCCCTTTACTCCATTCTTGTCTGAGGAGCTCTATACTAAGCTAACGGGCGATAAATCAGTACATCTCCTTGATTGGCCGGAGGCTGGACATATAAACGAATTGTTGATCCGTGATATGAGCCTGGTACGAAATATTATCAATGACGGGCTTTCCAAGCGAGCTACCGCCGGCATAAAAGTCAGACAGCCTCTTGGCAAGGCAACTATCGAAGGAACAGGGGATTTTATCCAAGAAGGCGAATTGAAGGATATAATAGCCGAAGAATTGAATGTAAAAGAAGTCATTTTCAAGAAAAGCTTGAAAAAAAACATCAATCAACAAGCAGATTTCTCGGTAACTATCGATATGAATATCACTGATGAGTTAAAGCATGAAGGCATAATGCGTGAAATAATCCGTGCCGTACAGAACGGACGCAAAGAAGCCAGACTGCAGGTAGATGACAGGATAATATTGAACCTATCTAGCGAGGATAAAAGTATAAAACGAGCCGTAGAGACGTATAAAGACTTAATAATGCACGAAACACTTGCCAAGAAACTCGCAGGTGACCAGCAGGCCCTATACAAGAAGCAGATTACAATCAATGAAGCTCCGCTGATCTTTAGTATAGGCAAGTAGCTAACGGGAGGACATACTTTACAGGGGAGGCTTTCTCTGTTAGAATTTATTGAAAGTATTTATAAAATAGGTAAGATTTCGATATGAAAAAAGCAGTTATTACATCTGGAGGCCGTCAGTATTTGGTCGCAAAAGACGATCAGATCCAGGTCGACTTGCTAGGGACAGATAAGAAGACCGTAAGCTTCGAGCCTTTGCTGGTATTTGATGAAAAAGATGTAAAAGTCGGCACCCCTACTGTTACAGGGTCTAAAGTCATAGCTGAGATCATAGTAGAAGATGAACAGTCAGATAAAGTCACTTCAATAAGATACAAAGCAAAAAAACGAGTCCACAAGGTACGCGGACATCGACAGCGCCACGCTACGTTAAAGATTAGTTCTATCTCTTAATATTAAATAAGTTATTAAAGTACTTCTGGCTAGCCTATGCCAGGGAGTACTAAAGCTCTTATATTGATAGTATTATCCTGCTAGCCTTATATGGCCATATACATATAAGACGTACATTTGAGAATTTACCTGGATAAAGGCCCATGTTAGTCTAAGTGTAAATGGGAGAGGGGTCTTTGAAACAAACAAACATAATTTCCATTCTTAATCAGAAAGGTGGTGTCGGTAAGACGACCACAGCTATTAATTTGGCAGCGTATCTGACCAAAGATAAAAAAAGGATATTAATAGTGGATGCGGACCCGCAAGGTAATGCCACAAGCGGCTTGGGTATTAACAGATCCAAACTTAAATTAACTCTTGCCGACCTGATAGCAGGCCCAGTGCCAAAAGCAAAATCTGCCATCGTCAAAACTAAGATTACCAATCTGGACGTACTGCCATGCGATGAGCGTTTGGCAAGCGCGGAAGTAGAGCTTGCCAGTCAAAAAGACCGGGAATTTGCTCTTAAGAAGGCATTAGAAGAAGCTTCCGGGTACGACTATATATTGATTGATTGCCCTCCGTCGCTGGGTCTGCTGACGGTTAACTCCTTGGTTGCTTCTGATTTAGTCCTTATACCCGTACAAGCTGAATATTATGCCTTGGAGGGACTGAGTCAGTTATTGCAGGTAATGCAAAAGGTGAGGAAAGGATTGAATCCTGATTTGGAATTACTGGGCGTGGTATTGACCATGTTTGATAAGCGGACAAGCCTAGCACAACAGGTATATAATGAAGTGGAAAGACATTTTGCCGATAAGCTTTTAGATGTAGTCATCCCTAGGAACATACGTCTTGCCGAAGCGCCAAGCTTTGGCAGACCGATTTCCGAACATGATAAGTGGAGCAAAGGAGCCAGAGCCTATAAGAAGCTGGCTAAAGAAGTTAGGAGGATCTGTGAGCAAGGATAAAGGTTTAGGAAAAGGTTTCGGCAGTCTTCTGCCGGATGATTTTGATCAGGCTATGCTTCTGGATAAAAAGGATAGGGTGAACAAGATCCCTTTAGACAAGATAAAGATCAATCCTAATCAACCTAGGAAGCATTTTGACAAGACGGCCTTGGACGAACTGTCCTCCTCTATAAAGACCTATGGGCTATTGCAACCGATAGTAATCTCTCCGGAGGATGATGGGTATATAGTGATTGCTGGAGAAAGACGGTTCCGCGCGGCCAAATTGGCTGGGCTTACGGATATCACGGCGCTGGTACGCTCCAGCGAGGAACTGGAAAGAATAGAAATAGGTCTGGTTGAAAACGTCCAAAGGGAAGATCTGTCGCCTTTGGAACAGGCTATCTCGATTGTTCGGCTTCATGAACAGTTCAACCTGGAGTATAGAGATATAGGGGCAAGGCTGGGCAAGGCCTATTCGACCATAACCAACATAGTAAGACTGCTTTATCTGCCAGAGAATGCCCGAAAAGCGCTGGAGGATAAGAAAATAACCGAAGGCCATGCCCGATCCATATTGGCCTTGAAAGGGACACCCAAGCTACAAGACAAGTTGCTTGAAAACATAATAACGAAGGGCTGGTCCGTTCGCGCGGCAGAAAAGTTCGTCAGTGAAAGTAAGGAACGTACGGGTGTCGGAGTAAAGACCGCCTTGGTCGTGAGTCCTGAATATGTGGCACGCTCCAAGAATCTGGCAAAAAAACTATCAGCCAAGGTAGATATCAAGCCTTTTAGAATCGGCGGGAAGATTGAAATAGGCTATAAGTCTGAAAAAGAGCTGGAAAGAATCCTTAACAATCTGATTGATTAGAATTTTTTAATACTATCAAAAGGATATATTCTGGCTGATAAATGGCCTATTATATCGTCGGCTCTTACGGTTCCAAAAGTCCTTGAGTCCAATGAATTACCTCGGTTATCGCCCAATACGAAGACCTCGCCAGCTTTGACGGTCTGTTCCAGGCTTCCTTCAGTAGTACTTATTACAGAAGCTTCCGGCCCTTCCTTGTCAGGGTAGAAGCCCTCCGGATGGCTTGCGTTGTATATTCTGACCACACCGTCTTTTATGACCACCTTATCACCAGGTAAACCTATAACGCGCTTGATAAGCTGTTTTTTCTCAACCTCATAGCTATTTTGTCCCGTAAAGTCAAAAACTATTATCGAATAACGGTCAGGTATGTAATCCTGGTTGATTATCCGCGCCCAGGTCTTGCCGGTTTTGGTAACGATAAGGCGGTCTTTGTGCTGCAAGGTTTTTTCCATGCTAGGCCCATCTACTTCATAAGACTGAAATACAAATATCGACAGGAGAACGGCTACCAGGGGAGCTATTATAAGGATACTTAGAGTAGATAGTAATTCTTTTTTGCTATCAGTTTTTTTCGCAGGTTTTTCCTGATAGGTCTGTTCGGGTCCGGGCTGGCTTGGGGGGATCTTTATTGTGTCCATATGCAAGGAGTAGCTTAACATAACTTGCTTTCATTAATAACCTCAGGGCAGGACTTGATAAGAGGTTGGCATAAAAAGTCTATAAACGGTATACTATTTCTCTGCAACCAATATATGAATAATAGACAAAACAAAGATCCAAAATCTATGCGTCCCAGGCTTTCGATAGATGGCATCACCCCTGGCAAGCCTAAAAAAAGCGGGGGTAGTATAAGTTTTGACAGGCCCAGTTCTTATAATCTGGATCAACCGCAAAAAAAGATAGATAATTTCAAGCGTAGTGAAGGGTTTGATCCGACAACTGCAAGAAGCAGTGTTATTGAGATACCCAAACGGCCCCAATATGACAGACCGGAAGAGAAAAAACGCCGGTTCTTTGGTCTGAGGAAAAATAAGCGTTCACCTTACCACAGGGTAGATAGTTATGAAAAAAAGGCGAAAAGAAGAAAAAGACTGAAGATTGCCGGAATAATACTGTTCATACTTCTAGCTATATTCGGTTTCTTGGTGGCCAAAGGATACATCAACTTAAGGAAGGTACTATCAGGCGGAGGCGGAGCCGCAGCTTTACAGGAAAATGTGGACCCTTCAAAACTGCGGGTTGAGGGTGATGGACGGATCAATATATTGCTGCTTGGAAGAGGTGGAGAAGGCCATGAAGGTGCGGATCTGACAGACACTATAATATTGGTCAGCATTGATCCTTTGGCTAAGGAAGCAGGCTTGGTAAGTATACCAAGGGACCTATACGTAAAGGTGCCTGGCGAGGGTTCCATGAAGATAAATAGCGTGTATCACACTGGCAAGGCCAAAGTACTTAATAAATCTAGGAATCCTAATAACGAAACCAAGAAGCAAGCGGAAAATTCCGGATTCGATCTGGTGGAAAACAGCGTAGAAGAAGTACTGGGTATACCTGTGCATTATCATGCCATGATTGATTTTAAGGGCTTCCAACAAGCTATAGATACCGTGGGAGGAATCGATGTCAATGTTCCAAAAGCAGTTCGGGAACAGATGAGAATAGACGGCAGGAACTACCTTCTTAACGTACCTGCCGGACAAAGACATATGCAGGGCTTTGAGGCATTGGCTTATTCACGGTCCAGGCATACTAGTGCCAGAGGTGACTTTGATCGTTCTGAGCGCCAGAGGCTTATAATAATGGCTTTGAAAGATAAGGTGTTGAGTGTGGGTACTTTCTCTAATCCGGCAAAATTATCATCTTTGCTTGATCAATTTGGCAATCATGTCCAAACGAATTTCTCTTCCCAGGATCTGAACAAGCTTTATCAGATCGTAAAAGATATACATGGTCCGTCCGTGCGCTCGATAGGACTTGCTGATCCGCCGAATAATTTTGTCACCACATCTAACTTAGGAGGACTCTCCGTGGTGATTCCACGTGCAGGCGTCAACAATTACAAAGAGATCAATTCCTATATCAGGAATACCCTCAAAGATAGCTACATGAAGAGGGAGAATGCCAGCGTGATAGTGCTAAATGGTACTGGTAGGGCAAATCTGGGCAGTACCAAAGCGGATGAGCTGAAATCATACGGATATAATGTCGTCAAAGTAGACAACGCGCCGACTAGGAATTATTCCAAGACGGTTATAGTCAATCTGCGCGGCGATGAAAAAAAATACACTCGCAACTATCTTGAGAAAAGGTTTAAGATCTTAGCCACTAACAATCTGCCTGATGCGTCCATACAGGCCAAAACGGCAGATTTTGTTATAATACTAGGTAATGATATTTCTGCACGGTAGGCAAGGGTACGGACTGGATGGTTAAGTATCTCGTTGACAAGATCAGGCCGGGTAAAGGCTTCGCCCATACCTTTCATATCAGTTTCGTAGCGTTCATCCCTATAGTTATCTGGGGATTGGTGAAGCTTGAGCTGGTAGGCGTGGCGGTAGCTGTGCTGTTGTTAAGCAAATGGAGAATGTTTGCTATTCACCCGCGCCACTGGATAAATCATGTAAGAACCAATGCCGTAGATATAATAGTCGGGCTAAGCATACTGGAGTTTATTACCGAGAGCAACACGGCGCTCTTCCAGGGCGTATGGGTGCTTGTGTATGAAGTTTGGCTGCTGGCCATAAAACCTAAGTCCACAAATGCCTATGTAGCCGTACAGGCATTGATAGCACAGACATTGGGGATAATAGCCATGTTCCTAGCTTTCGAAGAAGCAAGCATGGCGGTCTATGTGGTACTGGCCTGGGCAGTATGTTATTTCGCTACTCGTCATTTTCTTGCCATATTCGAAGAAAAACACGGAGGTCTTATATCTGCCTTGTGGGCATTTTTGGCCAGCAGTTTGGTCTGGGTCCTTAGCCACTGGCTATTATTTTTTGGGCCGATTGCCCAGCCAGCCATTATCATCAGTGTCATAAGCTTCGGATTAGCGGGGCTGTACTATTTGGATCAGCAGGATAGATTGGCAACGAACATACAGCGTCAGATACTATTTGCAATGTTTGCGGTTATTTTTGTAATAGTGGTGTTTTCAGATTGGGGCGATAAAGCCGTATAGAAATCAATATTATAAAGGGAGGGAAAGTGTTTTTCAAGGCAAATAATCCACAAGACAAGTCAGATCAAAATAATCAACGGAAAAGATTAGTATTTCCTAAGATCAGTCCAAAGGCTTCCATAGTCCTACTTATAATAATGTTTAGTGCGGGCGCTGGTTTTGTAGGGGGTTATTATGGCAACAGGAGTACCTCTCAGGATCAAAAATCCCAACAGATTCTTATCAACAAAGAGGGAGAATTAATAAGCCAGATCGCCAAGGAGGTCGGGCCGGGCGTAGTTTCTATAGATGTCCAGAGTAATGTATCCCGAAATGATAATTTTTTTGGCCGGCAGAACTATTCGCAGCGAGGAGCTGGTACAGGATTCATCATAAGTAAAGAGGGCATAGTAGTAACCAACAGGCATGTCATACCACAGGGTGTAGAAAATGTTTCAGTAACCTTGTCTGACGGTACCGAGTTTGACGACGTAAGTGTGGTGGGGAAGACAAATGAGGGCGATCCTTTAGACGTAGCTTTCTTGAAGATTAATGATAAGAAAGACAAAAATCTGGTTCCGGTAAAACTTGGCGATTCAGGTATAACTGAAGTAGGCGCCAGAGTCATTGCTATAGGTAATGCCTTAGGGCAGTTCCAGAATACGGTAACTTCCGGCATTATATCCGGATACGGCAGGAATATAGAGGCTGGTGATGGCAACTCAACAGAGAGTCTTCAGAATCTATTCCAGACAGATGCGGCTATCAATGAAGGTAATTCCGGAGGGCCTTTAGTCAATATTAACGGTGAAGTCATAGGCATAAATACCGCCGTAGCTGGAAATGCACAGAGTATAGGGTTTGCTATACCTATCAACGACATAAAGGGTTTGATCAAAAGCGTATTAGAGAAGGGTAAGTTAGAACGCCCATATCTTGGGGTGAGGTATGTCGGCTTGAACGACGACTATGCCTACCAGCTTAATCTTGATACCACCAGAGGAGCATATATCTTTGGTTCGGACTCGGGACCGGCAGTCATTGACGGTTCACCAGCCGATAAGGCAGGCTTGAAAGAAAAAGACATAATAACAGAAGTAAACGGTCAAAAAATTGATGATAAAAATAGTCTTTCCACGGTTTTAGCCCAGCAAGCGGTCGGTGATAAGGTGAAATTAAAAGTAATACGTGACGGCAAAGAAGTTGTCTTAGAAGCAACCCTTGAAGCTATCCCAGCAGAAAACTAAACAAGCTTAAATTCTTGAACCAAAGTATCAGTTTTTTCTGGTTTGTATCCTGACTTTTCAGCTAATTCAATCATTTCTTTGTGCTGGGACTGTAATGATTCAGCTAGGATATATTCGGGTTTTATTTCAAGCACTTTGATTTGTTGCCAAAATTGTCTGTAATGATCCAGCCCGTCTGATCTGGAGAAAAGCGCAAGAGACGGTTCATAAGTGATTTCTTTTGAGGTAATTAGTTCCTCAGGTACGTAAGGGAGGTTAGCCATAATTACATCAGGATCAAAGCTCAAAGTCTTTAACGGTTCCAGCAAAGAGCCTTCCATAGTCTTTATACTTACTTTGTATTTCTTTATATTCTGCTCTGCGATTTTCAGCGCATCTGTACTTATATCTATGGCATATACATCAGATTCTGGCAGTTCTAATTTTGCACTTATTGCCAAGCATCCTGACCCAGTGCCTATATCAATAATTTTTTTTGGATTTATTTCTTTTAATAATCCTATGAAGCTTTCTGACTCCGGCCTAGGGATCATTACACTTGGATTGACCCTAAAAGACCTGCCATAAAACCACGCTTTACGGCGTACATATGCCAGCGGTTCTCGCCTCGTGCGCCTATTAACTTGGTTATCCAGTGTTTTGATCTGGCTTTGCCCTAGCTCATGCTCAGCATGGGCGAGTATCCAGGATCGGTCCTTTTGCAGGAGGTCTTCAAGTAGCACTAAGCAATCCCGACGCGGTGAATCCACTCCAGCGTCAGCCAGCTTTTTCATTGAGCCCAAAAGCCATTCAAGAATTGTCATTTTGAAGAAGGTTCAGCTCTTCTTTTTGTAAATTTTCGATTAAATCGTTGATTTGTCCATCAAGGGCGGCGGGGATGTTGCTGCGTGAGTAGCCGATGCGATGATCGGTTATCCGGTCCTGCGGAAAGTTGTATGTACGTATTTTTTCACTGCGATCTCCGGAGCCTATTAGTTTTTTACGTGCATCAGAAAGTTCTTTTTGCTCGTCTTCGATTTTTTGCTGTAGCAAGCGAGAGCGCAGAACGCTCATGGCTTTTTCCTTGTTTTTGATCTGGGACTTTTCGTCCTGGTTAGTTACTACGATGCCGGTAGGCAAGTGAGTTATCCTTACAGCTGAGTCGGTAGTATTGACGCTTTGCCCGCCATGACCGCCGGAACGAAATACATCAATCCTAAGATCAGCTGAATTTATCTCTACATCTGATTCTTCGGCTTCAGGCAGCACAGCAACTGTGACGGTACTGGTATGTACCCGGCCTTGAGATTCCGTGGCCGGAATACGCTGCACACGATGAACCCCGCCTTCGAACTTTAAATTCTTATAGGCCTCATTACCTTTTATAGCAAAGCAGACTTCTTTGAATCCGCCGACTTCGTTTGCGCTTTCGCTGATATGTTCGGTCTTAAAGTTATGGTTTTCAGCCCAGCGCACATACATTCTATATAGCTCGCCGGCAAAGATACTGGCTTCGTCTCCACCAGCTGCCGCACGTATCTCAATTATCACGTTCCGCTCGTCTTTTGGATCTTTGGGTATCAGGGCCTCGTTGAGCAACTTATCGTTTTCTACTTTTTTTTTCTCTAAGCTTTCAATTTCGCTTCTTGCCAGAGCTGCCATATCGTCATCGCTGTCAGTAGCCATTGACCGAGCATCTTTTAATTCCTGCTCTATGGATTTTTTCTCATCGAACAAAGCAAGGGTTCTTGCCAGTTCTCCCTGGCGTTTAGCCAAAGACGGATAATCCGTCCGTCCAAAAACGTCCGGATGTTGAAGTTCTGATTCGATTTTCAGATATTCTTGTCTTAATTTTTCTTCTTGGCCGTCCATAGAGTAACAGTATATCACCTCTGTTATATCTTGACAAAACTAGTAAACTTTGCTATACTTTTAAAGATTTTAAAAAATAAAAACAATATAAGGATAGATTATTATGATTGAAAGTACACCAAAATATACCTCGCAGGAAATACCTTTGGAAGAAATGACTCAGCCGATGGGTCCTCTGCAGGAAGGGGATCAAGCTCTAGTTGATGCTGTTAATAAGCTTCCAGAAGGCGAACATGTAGTAGCGGGACAGGACGGTTCTTTCGCGGCAGTGGAGAAAGAGAAGGGTCCTGCAACGACTATTGTGACTACCAGAACAACCGAAGCAGCCGATGGGTCTGTTAAAGAGACAAACGCTTTAATTCACAAATTGCCATTAAGAGGAGGGATTACTACAAAAACAATCTACACTGAAGTTCCTGGCCCTGATTCTCGAGGTAGAGGCGAAAAATCTACGACCCTTGAGACCATAGAGAATCAAGTTGCGGTAAACTTTGGGGAGCTTACCAAAGATCGAGAGAGAGCTCAGCAGGTTAAACTGGATGCAGCTGGTAAGATTGATACTGTTCGCGAAAAAGTAGAAGAGGCGAGTACCGGGCCGGATAACCGGACAGTCTGATCTATTAGCCGAGTTTTTGGGGTACTTCCTTAGAATCTTTTTCGTTTTTAGCTTTCTTGACTTTGCTGGCTGATTTTTCGCGGGCTGCTTGGGCCGCTTTAGCACGGGCCTTGAACTTATCTACGCGTCCTTCTATATCAAGTAGTTTTTCCTGTCCGGTAAAGAACGGATGAGAAGCACTGCTTATATGAATTTTTACCAAAGGATAATCAACACCATCTACCTTGATAGTTTCCTCGCTTGCAGCGGTAGATCGGGTCAAGAAAGTTTCGCCATTGGAAATGTCCTGAAAGACTACCGGGCGATAATTTTTGGCGTGAATATCTTTTTTCATAACTTTAGAGATGTAATTGTAGCGTAAGTCTGGACTTTGGTCAACAGATGTAGTAAAGTTGCTAACACAATAAATTAAGCAGGCATGGTAGTTTTCCTCCGATTGCGAATCGCTTGAAGCGTAATACGGGTTCCATGGCCGAAGATGAAAGGAAGATTATGAGTAAAACTAATGTAGATATAAAGCAGCTTCTTGAAGCTGGTGCACATTTTGGGCACAAGACCAGTCGTTGGCATCCGAAGATGGCACCTTATATCCACAGTAAAAAGAATGGAAGCCACATCATTGATTTGGTGAAGACAGTCGACAAGCTGGAAGAAGCCCTAGCTTTTCTAGAAAAAACAGCAGGCGAAGGCAAGCAGGTAGTATTGGTAGGAACTAAGCGACAGGCCAAATCTATAATTAAAAAAGCAGCTGATGATACAGGGATGCCGTATGTCAGCGAACGCTGGGTTGGCGGCATGCTCACCAACACGGCAACGATGAACGGACGGATCAAACACTTAAAAGATCTTGAGCAAAAGATGGATTCCGGAGCGTTGGAAGCAAAGTACAGCAAACTGGAAGTCCAAAGATATCAAGAAGAGATTGATGGCATGAATTTTATGTATGGCGGAATCAAATTTATGGATAACAAGCCAGGCGCGGTATTCGTAGTTGATATCTCTAACGAATCCAATGCTGTACGCGAAGCTAGGAAACTTGGCATACCGACTGTAGCTATTGTTGATAGCAATACAGACCCAAGCATGATTGATTACCCGATTCCAGCTAATGACGACGCAATCAAGTCCATACAGCTTATAGTCGACTATGTAGTAGATGCTATAAATGTAGGCAAAGGTAAAATCAAAAAATCAGACACAGACAAGACTGAATAAATTATTAAATCAACCTGGAGGATAACAAGTGGACATTGAGCAAATAAAAAGACTACGTGAACTTACAGGCGTAGGTATAACTGATGCCAAGAAGGCTTTGATCGATGCTGATGGAGATTTTGACAAGGCATTGTCTGAGATGCGTAAAAAGGGCCTGACCAAGGCCGAAAAACGTGGTGAACGAGTAGCCCGCGCAGGAGTGATAGGGACTTATAATCACGACAGCCGTATAGGTGTACTAGTAGAAGTTAACTGTGAGACCGATTTTGTGGCTCGTAATGAGATCTTTACCGACTTGGTAAAAGATATCGCCATGCATATCGCTGCTTCCAGCCCTTTGTATGTATCGGTAGAAGACGTGCCAGAGGCTGAGAAAAAGAAGGTACAAGCAGAATTTGCGGAAAAAGTTAAAGCCGAAGGCAAACCGGATAATATGATTGATCAGATTGTCGGTGGTATGGTAAAAAAGTATTTCGCTGAAAAATGCCTGCTGGAACAGCCGTATGTAAAAAATCCTGATCAGAAAGTGGATGTATTTGTAAAGGAAAATATCGCGAAATTGGGCGAGAATATAGTAGTCAAAAGATTTAGCCGAATAGCTCTCGGCGAGGTGGAATAATAAATGGAAAATCAAATCATCAGCAAGCTAAACAGCGGAATCCAAAAGGCTGTTAGCTATTTTGAAGAAGAATTAAAAAAACTGCGTACTGGGCGGGCACATCCAGGAATGCTGGACGGAATCACAGTCGAAGCTTATGGACAGCCGATGCCTCTGATACAGCTTGCCACTATTTCTGCTCCTGAGCCGCAGCTATTGCAGATTTCTCCCTTCGACCCTAACAATCTACAAGCTATAACTGCGGCCATAAGGGACAATCAGACGCTTGGCATGAATCCTATGGACGATGGACATGTAGTTAGGGTCCCGATACCACCTTTGACGGAAGAAAGACGCCGCCAGATCGCTAAACAGCTGGGTGAAAAGGTGGAAGACTGTATGATA
>Ga0196965_1000865_pt1 | contig 14037 bp, 10 predicted proteins | sample S1_20metaG_FD_148668 | JGI IMG/M metagenome (GOLD analysis project Ga0196965, IMG submission 148668) | Soil microbial communities from Anza Borrego desert, Southern California, United States - S1_20 | ecosystem: Environmental > Terrestrial > Soil > Desert | place: USA: California | collected... | reverse complement strand
CGAGCCACGCGGCCGAAGCGGCTCTCGCGGTCCGCTGCGGCTTCCCGGCGGAGCGGATCGCCTACGCCCGCCCCGTGCTCACGCCGGAAGAGCTGGACGCGGCGCTCGGCCTCGGGGTGCCGCTCTTCCATGTCCACCATCCGGATGACCTGGAGAAGATCGAAGCGGCGGCGGCGCGGGCCGGCCGTCCGGTCCGAGTCTCATTCCGGCTGCGCGGCGCGGCGGGCCTCTCGCCCCTCGGGCGGCTCAACCGGCGTCTCGGGCTCGACGCGGACGAGATCGTCGAGGCCGCCAGGCGGGCCGTGGCGTCTCCCTGGCTGGAGCCGGCCGCCTTGAACTTCTATCTCGGCACCCAGCAGTCGTCGCTCGACGGCTTCACCCGCGTGTTCCGAGGCGTCCTGGCCCTCCTGAAGCGACTGGCCTCGGAGACCGGGGCGGGGCTCCACGAGGTGAACCTCGGCGGTGGCATCCCGTCGCCCACGCTGCGGCGGGTAGGGCCGCGCCATGTGCTCGGGCGTCTGCAGGACCGGCTCGGCGCGTCCTCCTCCGGAAACCTGGAGACGTTCGCCTCCCGGCTGGGGGAGCGGTTCCGCGAGCTGGTCGAGGCCTCCGGTCTCGCCGCGCCGCCGGTCCTCGCGGCCGAGCCGGGACGGTCGATCGTCGGCGACGCCGCGGTGCTGATCACCCGCGTCCGCGCCGTCCGGGGGAGCTGGCTCTTCCTGGACGCGAGCCGCAATCACCTGCCCGAATCGCCCGTGCTCTTCGCCCGGCGCATCCTTCCACTCTCCGAGGCTGGAAGGGGAGCCGAGCGCTTCTGGAACCTGTCCGGCTGCACCCTGAACACGCTCGACGTGCTCGACCTGCACCGCCGCCTGCCGCCGCTCACGCCCGGCCAGGGTCTCGCCTTTTGCGACGCGGGAGCCTATTCGATCTCCCGCGCGAGCCCCTATGCGGGGCTCGCGCCCGCGGTCCACCTCCTTGAAGCGGATGGAACGGTCCGGTTGGTCCGGCGGGCCGAGGGCGTGGAGGATCTGTGAGCGCCCTGGTCACGGGAGCCTCGGGGTTTCTGGGACGCCACCTGGTCAGGACCCTGCTGGACGCGGGCCGTCAGGTCGTGGCGCACACCCGCGATCCGGGGGCGCTCTCCGATCTGCGCCATCCGGCTCTCCAGGTCACCTCCGGCGACCTCCGCGATCCGGCTTCGTACTCTCCGTGGCTCGTGCCCGGGGCTTCGGTGTTCCATCTCGCCGCCGCGCGCAACGATCCCCGGGTTCCCCGCGTCCGTGCCCGCGAGATGGAGGAGGTCAACGTCGGCGCGACGGCCGAGCTCGCCCGGCGTTCCCTGGAGGCCGGGGTGGGGCGGTTCGTCCATGTCGCGACGGCCCTGATCCATGGTCCTTCGGACGGCGAGGGTCATCCGTTCGGCGCCTACATGGAGTCCAAGGCACGCGCCGTCCGGGAGGTCCGGCGGCTCGCCGGCGAGGGGCTGCGCGCGGTCATCGTCTGCCCGTCGATCGTGTACGGCCCGGATCACCCGTCCCACCCCAACCGGGTCACCTCCGAGGTCCGCCGCCTCTTGCGCCGGCGGGTGGTGCGGGTCGTGGGCGGCGGCCGGCAGGCGCGCAACCTGGTCTACGTGGACGACGTGGTGCGCGGCCTCCTGGCCGCCGAGCGCCAGGGCACCGTGGGCGAGGAGTACGTGCTGGGAGGCGAGGAGATCGCCCCCCGGGATTTTGGCCGTCTCGTCCTCTCGCTCGCCGGTCTCCGGCCGCTCGCCACGCTCTCGCTGCCCGCCGCCCCGGCGCTCGCCATGGCGCGGATCGCCGACCGGATCCGGAAAATGGAGGCTGGAAGCGGTTACACTACCGCGGTCCAGGTGCTCCTGCGCGAGTGGCGTGTCAGCTCTGACCGAGCGGCGCGGGACCTGGAGCATCATCCTGTCTCGCTGGCGGGGGGGCTGGCGCAGACGCTCAGATGGATGGGGGAATCAGGTAGTGCATAGCTCGAGTTGGGATGAAGCGACTCGGGACCTGCGCGAGCGCCAGCGCCGGGACTGGGATCGGATCGCCGCGTCGGTGCGCGACTTCCACGCCGCACCGAGCACTCAATATTACCGGCGCTGCGAGATGGCGCTGCTGGAGCGGTCGGTGGGCAGCCTGCGGGGCAAGCGGGTGCTCAAGCTGGATCTCTGGAACGAGGCCTTCAACACGCGGATCCTCGACTGGATGCGCGAGCAGGGGGCGGAGGTGGTGGGGCTCGACATCTCCCGCGTCGTGGCCTTCCGGGCGCGCCGCAATTCGCTCTCGAACGGCGCCCGCTCGAACGGTCACGCGCCGGCCCTGCTGCGCGCGGACATCCGCGAGCTGCCGTTCGCGGACGGCTCCTTCGACATCGTCTATACGATGGGCACCATCGAGCACATCGACGAGTACCGGCAGGCGATCGGCGAGGTCCAGCGCGTGCTCAAGCCGGGTGGCCGTGCGGTGGTCGGCGTGCCGCACAAGTGGGACCTCTTCCTGCGCCCGCTCATGGTCTGGATCCTGGACGCCTTCGGCCAGTACCTCTACGCGCCGGAGAAGTCGTTCAGCGCCAGCGAGCTGCGCCAGGACGTCGAGCGGACCGGCCTGCGCGTGGTCGAACGCACGGGGATCCTCACCCTGCCGGGGTTCCTGCGGATGGCCGACCTCTTCTTCTATACCCGCGGCCTGCCGTTCTACCGGCTGAGCCCTCTTTTCCTCGCCCCCTTCCAGTTCGCGGAGACGCGCTGGCGCTGGCCGGGCCGTTTCGGGTACCTGCTGACGGTTGTCGCCGACAAGCCCTAGGCGGAGGAGCGCATGGAACTGTACCGTCACGTGCCGGGGTTCCTCTCCGCCGAGGAGGTGAGCCGGTTCCTCCGTCTGCTCGAGGACCACGAGGACCTGTACACCGAGGTGCACGGCCGGGGTGGCCTGGGCCCGCGCTACCGCGTCATCGACGGCGACCAGATCCATGAGATGTTGCCCGAGGTGGAGGCGCTCGGCGACCGGCGAGTCCGGCCGCTGGCCGAGGAGTTCGCGGGCCAGCCTTTGCGGCCCCTCGGCAGCTCCAAGCGTTCCATGCGCGTCCAAACCTATGAGCGGAGGGAGCACGGCTTCCGCTGGCACCTGGACGGACACGCCTACGTGGTCCTGGTGACGCTCCAGAATACCAACGGCGGGCAGACGCAGTTCATCTCCCCCGGCCTCACGCGCTTCCTGCGTTTCCTGCTTTATCCCCTCTACGCGTTCCCGCAGGTCTTCTCGATTTTCCCGCGCCGCGCCGTCACCGCTCACGCGGGGGACCTGCTGGCGATGCGCGGCGCCCGCGCCATTCACCGCGGCGTCACCCTGTCGGATCAAGGGGAGCGCATCCTGATCGCCTACACCTTCGACGCGCCGGACAAGAAGCCGAATCCGTTCCGGGATTGGATCGCCAAAAGGCTGAATTATTGAGTGCGCCGGCCCTCGTCTCCTTCCTCGCGGCGCACCTGCTGACCCTGGCCGTCCTGACCGCCACCGCCTGGGCGGCCGGCTCCTGGGTCAGGCTGCCTATGGAAGGCCGGGCGGAGCGGCTCGCGATTCCGATCGCGGCCGGGCTCGCGGTGCTGGCCCACCTCGGATTTCTTCTCGCCTCGCTCGGCCTGCTGCGGCCCGGGATTCTGATCGCTTTGATCGTGGCGATTCATTGCGCCGGCTTCAGGCGATGGCGTTCGGCTTTCGCGGATCTCCCCGATCGATCCGGACGGACGATAGCCCTCGGTCTCGTCGCGCTCGTGCCGGTTTTCATCCTGGCGCTCTATCCGCCGGCCGCTTTCGACGAAACCATGTACCATCTGCCCTTCGCCCGCGCCTTCGCGCTGTCGGGAGGGCTGCCCGCCACACCGGCGCTCCGGTTCCCGGTGTTCCCGGCGCTCGCGGAGCTGCTCCTCGCGGAGATGTTGTTGCTGGCCGGAGACGTGGCGACTCATCTCGTCGCCTTCGTCGCGGTGCTGGCGACGGCCGGCCTGCTGGTGGCCTGGGGCCGGAGGGTCTTCTCAGCCACGGCCGGCTGGATCGCGGCGGCGCTCTACCTGGGCAATCCGATCGTCGTCTCGCTGGCGGGCACGGACTACGTCGAGCCGCTCCTGACGCTCTTCGTCACCGGCGCGCTCTTCGCGGCCTGGAGCTATCGAATTTCGGGTGAACGGGCATGGCTGCTGCTCGCCGCCGGGCTCGCCGGTTCGGCGGCGGGCGTCAAGTACCTGGGGCTCTTCTTCGCGGCCGCCATCTTCACCGATATCCTGATCGATCGCCGGAAGCTGTCCGCGCCGTTGCTGTTCGCGGCTCTGTCCTTCGTGGTGCTCGCCCCCACGTACGCGCGGATCATGATCCATACGGGGAATCCGATCTTCCCGTATCTCCCCGGCATCTTCGGATCGACTCCCTGGGATCCGATCGCGTTGAAACCCTTGCGAGAGATGATGTCCTCCGAGACCCTGATCCGGTTCATCCGTCTCCCCTGGGACGTTGTCTTCCATCGCTCGGCCGTGGGGGAGCAGCCGCCGTTCTCGCCGTTCTATCTCCTGGGCCTTCCCCTGCTCCTCGCCGGCGCCGCGAGGGAGCCCCGGGTGCGCCGCCTCGTCGTGATGCCCCTCGTCTGGGGAGCCGTCTTCCTCTTCCTTCCCCGGGACTCCCGTTACCTGGTCCCCATCCTGCCGCCGCTGAGCCTGGCACTCGCCGGATTGATCAAGATCGAGAAGCGGTCCCTAGTAGCGGCGGTCTGCGCACTGGCCTTCCTGCCGGGTTGGCTCTATGCCGGCTACCGCATCGGACGGCAGGGACCGCTGCCGGTCAGCGAGGAGGAGAGGGACCTCTATCTTGCCCGCAAGCTGCCGCTCTATCCGGCGGTCCGTCATCTCGACCGGATCTCCTCCGTCGCCTACGCTTTCGAGGCCGAGAACATGAAGTATTTCTATGACGGGGACCTGCACGGCGACTGGATCGGCAGGGCCAGCTACAGACGATTGTTCCCTCTCGTCGAGACTCCGGAGGCCCTCCATCGGGAGCTGCGGGAGCTCGGAGCCAGCCACCTCCTGGTGAGCAAGCGAGCGATCCAGCCACGCAAGGGGGCGGATTGGCCGCGCTGGTTCAGGAAGGTTTACGAAGATCCGGCCGCGGAGGTGTTCGCGCTGGCCGGAGGCTCAGAGCGATAGCCCGGGATCTCCTTCGACGACGCGCCGCTCGAGGCGTGGCCGCTCACCCGCGTTCCACATCGGCACGCGATGAACGACGCGATAGCGGAGCGGGCCGCCGTCCGGGCCCTCGCTGCGCTCGAGCGGCCGGGGAATGCAGACGAGCTCGCATTCGGCCGCGTCCGCCGTCAGGTGCAGCGTGGCATAGCCGTGACCGCCCATGTCCAGGAAAGAAAGGTGCGGCGCCAGGTCCGGGTTCGAGGCGCGGCGCGCCTGCTCGGCATCGCCGCTGCGCTGATACTCCAGGCAGGCCCGCACGCCGTGATGCATCAGCAGGTTCACCATCGGCTGCTTCCTGCCGCCGACCTCGGTCATATAAAGGGCGCGCAGCGGGTGGTCCTGGGGGAATCGGTGCTCGAAGGCCTCCACCAGGCCGGGCGCGGAGATGGAGCCGGTGATGAACGCGGCGCCGACCGGCTCGAAGGGAGCGGGCGGCAGGGCCTTCGTGCCGGTCGCCCGATACGGTCAAGAATCCGGTGATGCCCGCGTCGCGCACAGTGTCGTAGATCTGGCCGCGCTCCGTGTAGGCCGTGCTCCAGTCGCCACCGCCGCCGAAGCAGGCGTAGCCGTTGCCCGGCCAGGGCGTGCCCAGGCCGGCTGGGAGATTCTGCGGATCGGCCCGCCAGTCCAGGCTCCCCAGGGAGTTGCCCCATACCTTCCAGGTGGCGCGCGAGGCGCGCAGCCGGTCGAGGAACCACGCCTTCTGCTCAGCGCCGAGGATGGTCTGGGGCGCCTCATCCTTCCGGAAGTTCGGCACCTGGACCTCGCCGTAGCGGATCGTCTCCGGCGGCCGCCCGTCCGCGTAGGCCCGCCCGGCGTCGAGGGCCTGCATCATCTCCAACGGGACGAGCTCCGGAAAGTCGCCGCTCTGGAGAGGCCGCGCCTCCTCCCGGCCGTCCGGCACCTCGGAGCGATAGCTGTGCTGATCGGTGATCAGAAGCTCCAGGAATCGTCCCCAGCGCAGGGTGCGGTACGCCGTGAGGCTGCCGATCGCGGCGAGGTTGTTCGGCTCCTGTCCGAGCCCCTGCTCGTCGAACCGCTGGATCGGCGCGTTCTGCACCGGCGGCGCATCGAAGCGCTCGAGCGACGGCCCGCCCGCGTGGCTCACGCGCGCCGGCTGATATTCGAACCACGCCTGATTGGCCGCCACCTTGATCGCCTGGGCCGAACGCGCCTTGCCTTCGAAGCGCTGGAACGACTGCCAGCCCATCCACGAGAACTCGTGGTTGTCCCACATCGCGACGAAGGGGAGCCGCGCCCGCGCGTCCTGCAGGTCCGGATCGCGGAGATAGGCGCGGTAGAGCACGCGATAGTCGGCGAGGCTCGCCGGCACCCAGAACCCCGAGACCTTCTCGCCGTCGGGGAAGCGGACGGCGTCGCGCAGCCGGCGGTCGTAGCGGTGCCCGCCGGGGACCTCCTCGGGGTAGTCCACAACCTCATAGACGAAATCGCCGAGGTGGAGCACGAACGCGAGCTGGTCCTCGGGAGCGGCCCGCTCGTCCTCGAAGATCATGCGCCGGTAGGCGTTCTGGGCCCCCTCGCAGATGTTCTGGCAACTGACGAACGCGAAGCGGACCGGCCGCGGGTCGTCGTCGGCCGGCGCGGTGCGGGTGCGTCCGATCCGGCTGCCGTCACCCTTCTCGTCGATGAACCGGTACCAGTACGTGCGCCCCGGCCGCAGCCCGCCCACGAGGACGCGGCAGGTGTGGTCGGCCTCGAGGAGGGCGCGGGTGGGGGCCGTGGCGACCACGCGCTCGAAGCCCGGGTCCTCGGCGACCTCCACGGTCAGGGGGACAGCCGGCTCCGTCCCCCTGTCGGAGGCGCGCGTCCACAGCAGGACGCTGTCAGGACCGGGATCGCCCGAGGCTACCCCTTCGGCGAACCGGTCGCGGCGCTCGATCCAGGGCGAGCGCGAGCGCAGAGCGCGAGACCCCGCGCAGGCCCACGTCGCCCCCATGGCGGCCGCGGCGAGGATCAGCTCCCTGCGTGTCAGAGGTGCCATGGCTGCCGAGTGTAGCGGGCAGGCGGCGGGTCTTGCTAGTGCTCTGCCACCGTCCCTCAGGGACGGCGAGCTTCGAGCTGCTGAATCGCAGCCAGAATCTGCTGACGCTCAGCAGGGTCGCTCGAGCGCGCGGCGATTCGGCGGAGCCTTTGGATGGTGGCCTCAGTCGCGCTCGGAATCTGCTCCAAGACCTGATAGCTGGTCATCTGGACCAGGAGCCGCGGGCTCTCGAGTCCATCGAGCAGCTCTGGCACGGCAGGCGGGCCGATTGCCAGGAGCACTCTCGACAAGATGTCTCGAGTCATCCCTATTCTCATTCCCTGGCCCGCGGCACCAAGCAGAAAACCCCAATCGCCAAAAGCCTCCAGCGCATTTGGGTTCTGGGCCGGAGCTTGACGCTGTGCGGCTTCTGCCATAAGGCGCTCTGCTTCCACTGAATCGGTGGAGAGCTGGCCGAGAATAAAAGGGATCGAAGGCTGACCAATCTCGATGAGACAATCCATTGCAGAGACCATGAACGGCGTCTGCCACGGTGGCGCTCCCAGAAAGCCGGAGAGGATATCTATCCAATCGCCTCCAGTCGCTCGCCCCATCATTTCGGCAGCTATGACACCCGCCTCTTCGCCGACAGCTTTGACCACTTCGCGCGCTGCATCGCCACCGTAAGGAACCAGATTCTCGATGGCTTGTCGTCGTTGAGTGGGATCATCGCTCTTGAGATCGAGAGTCAGACTTTGAATGCGCTCTTCTTTCGCTACCCCCGGCTTCGCCATAACTTGTTTGGTGGTGGCCGTGATCAGGGTGGCCAAGGCCAGGAGAAAGGCCAGCACCATGGCGAGCCTGAAAAAGCGGTAGGTCTGTTCGCCGTTGAAATCCCCCGGCCTCGCTTTCCGGATGACGGTGGACATGATGGCAAAGAAGATTCCCAAAGCAAAGGCGACGAGGCTCCAAACACCCCAGGCACTGCCGAGCACTCTCACGAGAGTTTCAATATTCGTCATCCACCTCACCTCGTGGCTCTTGGTTGCAGCCCCCGGCTCCACGCTCTGTGGAGCATCCGCCGTGATAACCGTATCCGGGCGATCGCGAGAGCTCGAGCCCTCCGGGCTCTGAAGCAGCAGCAGGCCCGCCGCGAGGCAGAGGGTGACTACCATGGCGGCGGCGGTCCATCGTTTCCTGACCGGCCGGCGCGGTTCGAAGAGCTTTCCGTCCGGGGCACGCAGAAAGAGGGCCGGCGTCGCCCACTCGGCCGAATCGGGGAGGTCGCTCCGGATCGCCAGGCGCCCCTCAGTTACGGCAGCATCGATAGGGTCGCCCAAGGAGAGGCGGCGATAGAACGCAGTACTAAAGGAGTTGGCCGCGCGGTCCGAGATGGGGAACTGCATTGCGACCACCGACGGGAGGCCTGCGCGGAGCAGAGCCGTGGCAAGGCCGCCGAACGGGCCGGGAGCCGCCAATTTCGCCGTCTGACAGGCGTTCAGAACGACGAGACGAAGCGAGGCAACTCCCCGGAGGAGATCGGCAAGCGCTGGCCCCTTTACCGGTGCCGGCCCTCCCGCCTCGTCCTCCAGATAAAGCAGTCCCGCCCCGGTAGTCTGCTCGAATCCGCCATGCCCAAGGAAATGGAGGACGTGGAAATCGCCGGCGAGAAGCGTCTCGCGCAGAGCTTTCAGCGTGGGCGTGGCGAGGGGAATCATCTCCATGCCCTCCTGCCGGCGTCCCAGTTGGAGTAGGGCGTGTCGCTCCCGCTCCAGGTGAGGAAGTCTTCTGAGCCCACGCGGCTGGGCGGCGACCACGAGCACACGTAGCGGCCCCTTGAGCGAAGGTCTCCCTCCGGGTAGCGGCAGGTCCAGATGGCGGGCGATCGATGATCTGCGCTCGCGTCCGAGGAATGTCCCATCCTTGGCCCGGTACAGACACTCCCAGGGCAAGCCGTGGACGGCAGTCAGCCGCGGATCACCGAGGCCCATCTGCAGCTTGATCCTCAAACCCAAGTCTGGACGCGACCCGAGAAGCCCCAGGCTCTGATAGTAGAGGTCCCGGATCGGCTCGGGAAAGAGTGCTTGGAAGAGTTGGTCTCCGATCGCCCGCTGGCGGCTCTCGTCGTCGGCCGCTCGCGAATGCATGTCTCGATAGCTCTCTTCCTCGTCCAGGCACCGTTCAAAACCGATCGCGGCCTGCTGGACCTCCTCCTCGATTAGGGGCAACACGAACGGAGCCTCGGCCTGCCCGGCAGGCGACTCTACCAGACGCACGACGAGGCCGTTCCCGTCTCCGGTGTCGACACGCAGTGTCAGGTCGAGATAGTTCATGCTGGATCGCTAGAGTCTATGTCATGAGCACCGCGAGTGATCGCGAATCAGAGAGGGAACCCCCGCTTGTTGACAAAGAAACGAACGATCGTGCTATTATTGTCGTCGCAGAGAGGAGAGCTGACGATGCCCAAGAAGAGCGCGATCGGCCGTACGGTAGTCCTGAGCAGCTTGCGGGCGGGTCTCGCCGCCGCGAGCACGCTGTCCCCGCAGCTCGCCGGCGCCGGCGCCGCGCGCCTGTTCCTGAGCACGCGGCGGCATCCCATGCCGGAGTGGGAGCGGGCGCAGCTCGCGAGCGCCCGTCGTTCGCGGCTCGCGAGCGAGTGGGGGCCGCTCGCGGTCTGGACCTGGGGTCCCGAGGACGCTCCGGCCATGGTCCTGCAGCACGGCTGGGAGGGGAGGGGATCGCAGCTCGGCGCCTTCGTGCCGCCGCTGCTCGCCGCGGGCTATCGGGTGGTCGCTCTCGACGGGCCGGGGCACGGCGACTCGCCGGGCCGCAGCTCCTCGCTCGTCGCCCTGGGGCAGGCATTGCGGCTGCTCGGCGGTTCCCTCGGTCCGCTCGCCGGGGTCGTGGCGCACTCTGCCGGCACCGTGGCCGCGATCCACGCCCTGTCGCGCGGGCTCGTAGCGGACCGGCTGGTGGCGATCGCGCCGGGCGTCGACCTCGAAGCCTACGCGCGCGAGTTCGCCCGGATGTTCGGGCTGTCGGCCGCGGTGAGCCGCAGCATGCGGCAGCGCATCGAGCGCCGCATCGGAGTGAGCTGGGAGGAGCTCGATCCGCGCCGGGCGCCCGCGCACGTGCGCATCCCGCTCCTCGTCATCCACGACCGCACCGACCGGGAAGCGCCCTACGCCGGCGGCGAGGCCCTCGCCCGCGCCTGGGGAGCCCGGCTGATCACCACCGAGGGGCTCGGGCACACGCGCATCCTGCGGAATGAGCAGGTCGTGGCGCAGACGACGGAGTTTTTGTCGGTGCCGAAGGCGACGGCCGAGGTCTTGGTATTGGCGACGGAGTACGCTTCTGCCGCCAGGTAGTGCCGCCAGAGGGTCGAGGATAAGCTTATCTCGGCTCCGCTGAGCTTAGTGGGGACGACCTAAGCTTAGTGGGCGCGTTTAGGATTAGCCAGGACGACTTAGGCTTAGATCCGGCTCGCCAAGCTCATAGGAGCCTCGCCAAGCCTATCTGGAACGACCTGAGCCTATCTGGAATACGCTAAGCTTATCCGGAACAGACTAAGCTTGTCTGCATCGAGCTGGCGTTAGCAGAGCCGGCTCAAGCTTAGTTGTGCCGGGGTAGGCTTGTCTCCGTCCCGCCAAGCCTCGTTGGACCCCGCCAAGTTTAGCGGGAGCGGGCTAAGGTTAGCGGGAGCGGGCTGAGGTTAGCTGCGGCGAGTTGACGTTAGCAGGACCGACTTGAGCTTGTGGATCCGGGGGAAAGATAGGATGGGGGCGTCACGCTACGGGAACGCCCCCACCCGGCTCTATCTATAAGGAAGGGATCTACCCGGCGGCGCCGCTCGCCGCCGTCCGCTCGTCCAGAATCGCGCCGCAGCGCTCGAGGGCGACCGCCTCCGCCGCCTCCAGCATCCAGGCGAGGGACTCCGGCGCTTGGAGCAGGTGAATGGCGACGTTCATGGAGTCGACGAGGGTCTCGTCGAACACCCGGAGCCGTCCGGCGACCTCCTCACCCCCGAGGCCGGGGAGGAGGAGGGGATAGGCGCCGTCCGCATCGGGCTGCTTGTCGATGCTGAGCAGCGGGTCCCGCCCCGTGCCGGGCAGCAAGGCGGCGGCAATGAGGGCCAGCCACCGGGACGGGAACGCCGCCACGGGGGAGAACCCCCGCACCAGGCTCTCGCCGATCCAGAACAGGCCGAAGCCCTCGCCCAGGACCTCCTCGATCCGCCAAGGCCCGGCGACATCGGCCTCGCCGGCCGTGGGCGGCTCGTCCCGCTCGGCCATCCGGCAAAGAAACTCCACAGTAAAGATGTTGGGGTGCACACCAGAGCTGATAGGCTGCTCGTAGCCTCGCATAGTTCCTCCTTGAGAGGATCTTCGTGGGGTTAGGCCTGGGGGAGAGCTCGAACTCTCTTCCGGGCCGTAAGCCAGCACCATGCCGGCCGCCCCTCCTTCCAGAGATGTTGGCTGGATTGACTGAACCGCTCTTCCGTTTCCCCTCGACACCCCCTTCTCCCGGGAAGATAGCGCGCCGGGTTGCTGCGGGAGAGGAGTATATAGGGCGGTGAAGGTGGAAGCAAGAGGGTTGGCGAAGATTGTGGTTAATCTTCGCGTCACCCCCTAAGACTGGTAGGCCTGAGGGAGCCCTAGTGACCGAAGGATCCTACAGGGGCAGGAAGTGGCCTGGTCACCAGGGCCTGAAGACCAGAGAATTAAGATCTATGGGCAGTGTCCCTGACAGCCCGCGGGGTACGTAACCGTGCAGTGTGCACAGCCGGGAGACTCATAATGGCAGACCTCCTCAGGGCAGCAATACGTGGCCTTGTTCCGGGAGCCTGGCGACCTGCCCGGCAGGAAGTTGGAGGTGCCGGGAAGCCAGGCGTCGGGGGCCAGGTCGCCATTGGTGTCGACGACCACGGGACCCGAGCTCTTCGTCATCGCGCTGTCCACGAAGCTCCACGGTATGGGTCTGGCCGGGAAGATGAAGCTGCCTGTGAGCTCCAGATTCCGCGCGCGCTGGCCTCTGGCGGGCTTCACGGGGATGAAGGTCATACGGATGTCGACCGCGACGGGCACAGTGAAGCTCCCTCCGCCTGCCTGCGTGCGCTGGAGGTTCATGGTGGTCACACGCTGCTTGCCGCTCAGCGAGATGTAAGTGTGGAACGCTCCGCAGGAGGTCTTGAGGGGAGCGATGCTTACCAGCGACAACGCCCGGAACTGGATGCGCGTCATGGCCCTGCCATAGTCGTCGAAGACAGCATCGTCGAGCCGCTCGACCACTGTGTCGGCCCCCTCGAGTTGCCCTGCGATCTCGGTCGCGAGGGGCAAGCCCTTGAGTTGGATCCGGCCACTGAAAGGTTTGGAGCTCTTGCAGAAGAATCCGGCGGGGATTGGATTCCGGGCAAAGTCATAGGAGGTCTTGCCGTCGGCGGCGGTGGTGAAGACGTCGATGCCGCGCTCGATCACGGGAGCAGCGGCCAAGGGGGAGAGGCTGAGCAGGAGCGACGACACGAACCCTACAAGGATCCTTCTGTTTCTCACGCACGTCTCCTTCGTCCAAAGGACAGTCAGGGCCGCAGGCACCACACCGGCGATGTGGTTGCGAAATCAGCGAGCATGACTCCGCGGCATTGAGCCATCCTCTATTTTATTTGGTGCTTGAGGAGAGCTTTTTCGCGCCCAGGGTATCAGCTGAGTCTTGTGAGTCTTGCGCGGAGTACGGGATCACCAGTGGCCGTTGTAGTATCGCCCGCTCATGGAGATCCAACCTCTTCTCACTGACCTCGTCGAGCGGGTGAAGCGTGTCCAAGGCGTCCGGGCCATCGTGCTCGGCGGGTCGCGGGCGCGCGGCACGCACACGCCGAAGTCGGACATCGACCTGGGCATCTACTACCACCCGGACCAGCCGCTCGACCTGCAAGCACTCGATCAGGCCTCGGCCGAGCTCGACGACCGTCACCAACCGGGGCTCCTGACGCCGATCGGAGGATGGGGACCCTGGATCAACGGCGGGGGCTGGCTCACCGTTCAGGGGCAGCCGGTGGATTTCCTTTATCGTGATCTCGGCAAGGTCTCCGCTTGCATCGAAGCGTGCTGTGCCGGCGAGGTGGAGATGGTCTACCAGCCGGGGCATCCGCACGGCTTCTCCTCCTCTATCTATATGGCCGAGGTGGCCGCCTGCCAGATCCTCTGGGAGGCCGATGGTCAGCTTTCAGCCTTGAAGGAGCGGACCGATCCCTATCCGGAGCCCTTGAAGCTCGCGCTGATTCAGAAATTCGGCTGGGAGATGGGTTTCTCCCTGATGATCGCCAGGAAAGCCATCGAACGCGGCGATGTGGCTTACGTCGCCGGCTGCTGCTTCCGGTGCGTGGGCTGTCTTCTCCAGGTGGTCTTCGCCCTCAACGGGCAATATTGGATGAACGAGAAAGGCGCGGTGGCCTTGGCCGATACCTTTCTCGTTCGCCCGGCGATGCTCCGGGGGCGGATCGAAAAAGCGTTCACATTATTGGCCGCCGACCGGCTCGCGCTCACGGAGGCGATCGCCGTGCTCGACGAGGTGAAGCGCGATACGGACCTGTTGGCTACTCCAAGAACAGATCCGGCATGAGCGGCGCGCCGGGCTGGACGGCGTAGCGGTCGAGGTCGGTGATCCCGGCCCCGGCCAGCACGTCCTCGTCGATGAAGAAGTTGCCGGTGGTGCTGCGGCTGTCCTTGGTAAGGATGAGGTAGGCGGCGTCGGCCACGATCTCGGGCTTGCGGCAGTTCTCAGGCTTGATCCGCCCTCCCAGCATGGCAAGCGC
>Ga0196965_1000864_pt1 | contig 14046 bp, 10 predicted proteins | sample S1_20metaG_FD_148668 | JGI IMG/M metagenome (GOLD analysis project Ga0196965, IMG submission 148668) | Soil microbial communities from Anza Borrego desert, Southern California, United States - S1_20 | ecosystem: Environmental > Terrestrial > Soil > Desert | place: USA: California | collected... | reverse complement strand
GGAAGTTCAAGGACAAATCGGGCAAGGGATCGTATGCCGATGTGGTGCAGGAGCTGGACTGGTCTGTTGGCGAGGTGATGAAAGCGCTGAAGAGACACAAGCTTGATAAAAATACGCTGGTGATCTTTGTATCAGATAACGGTCCGTGGCTGCGTTACGGCAATCATGGAGGGTCGGCGGGCATGTTCCGCGAGGGAAAAGGTACCACGTTCGAGGGGGGTGTGCGGGTACCGATGATCGCACGATGGCCGGGGCACATTAAGGCAGGATCGTCCACCGATGCCGTCGCCGCGCTTTTTGATTTGCTGCCGACGGTGGTAGACGTTACCGGTGTGCAAGGGCCATCGCGAAAGATCGACGGAAAAAGTATTCTCCCATTATTGACGGGCGCATCAGCCAGCGCCGGACGTGACGTTCATTATTACTTTCAGGTCAATCACCTTCAGGCTATACGCAAGGGGAAATGGAAACTTCATCTGCCACATGGTTACGATCACGTTCCGGAACCGGGCGTGGATGGCGCGGATGGTAAAACGATGCCGCAGCAAATCCCGCTGTCGTTATTCGACCTGGACAATGATCCCGCGGAAACAAAAGATCTCGCAGCACAGCATCCGGGTGTAGTAAACGAATTGAAGCAGATGGCGGAAGATTTTGACCTGCAAATGAAAGCGGAGAAGCGGGAACCCGGAAAGAGCTTATAAGCTGCAGCCCGGGCTATTGCCGCTTGTTATCCAAAAAATCCTATGCCCCTTGCCATGAGGCCGGCAACCAGCGGGATGATAAACAGGATCAGCAGGGATAACCGCAGCGACATAAAAATCGCTTTCGGTATGGACACGATCTCCGCGGGATCGCCTTTCCGGTTCTTGATGAAGAAGACGGTAGGGTAGATCGACAAGAGTCCAACGGTCAGGAACAGCGCAAGCTTGGTATGAAAGACCCAGTTTTTGGAATAGTACACCGCGGGTTTGCCGAATCCGCCCAGCCATAAGGTTAGTCCGACGGCGATGAGAGTCATCGCCGCAAAGCCGTAGACCGCATCAATCCGCGCGAGCCGTCCGATCTCCAGGCGTGTCATTGTTTTTTTAAGCAGGAGATGCTCCGAGACCAGCGACCCGACGATCGCGAAGATGCTGATGAAATGAAAATAGCGCAGGATAATTTCCGGTGTCATGATATTGTGTTTGGAACATAAAAATACGATGATCAGAACTGAATGTTTCATCGCTTTCCGAAAGGAACCCGCTTGTTTAAGGCAGCGTTGAACGTCAGCTTACCCGACCGGATCCGAACATCCAGCACCATATCCGAACGCGCAGGGTTTGCGAACCGGCTAAAACAGGCACAGGGGGGCCATTCCAGAATGGCATACCGATTGGATAAAGACCTTTCAAAACATAACAGGTGACGTCATGATCAGAAACTACGTTCTCATTGCCTACCGGAACCTGCTGCGGCATAAAGGCTTCAGCCTCATCAATATTACGGGTCTTGCCGTCGGTATAGCGAGTTGCCTGCTCATTGCTATGTATGTACAGCATGAGTTGTCCTACGACCGCTACCATACCAACCTCAATCAGATCTACAGGGTGATCCATGCGTATCAGCACGGCGAGGACGCCGCGACGCTGCCGCCTCCTGCTCCGGGCGATTTCCAGGTGTGGGGCAACGCGCCCGTAGGTGCCGCCTTGCTGCAGGATTTCCCGGAAGTCGTCAAAGTTGTTCAGTTTACAGGCCGGCAAAGTCTGCTGCTTCAACATGGCGAGAAGCGCTTCCAGGAGAACGATCTTTTCTTCGCCGACTCAACCGTATTCGAAGTGTTCAGCTGGAATCTGATCGCCGGTAGCCCTAAGGATGCGCTGGCACGCCCGCACACTATCGTTTTGACGGAGCGCATGGCGCAGAAATATTTCGGCGACGATGAGGCGCTCGGACAGACCATCATAGTTGACAACGGGGATAGCTATACAGTAACGGGTGTGATGGAAGATGTTCCGGTCAATTCACACTTTACATTTGATGCGCTATTGTCGATGGTAACGTTCCGGAATAACCGCCCGGAGATCTTCGACTGGTGGGGCTATGTTGATTTTTATACCTACTTCACCGTGACGGAGAATTTCAACCGCGCTGAATTCGAGGCCAAGTTCCCTGAGCTTGTTAAAAGACATAAAGTTCATTTCCCGTATGTCATGGGCATTGAACATCTCCCTGACGTGTACCTGCATTCCCAGGCTGTACGCCAACCGGGCACGACGGGGAGCCTGATGAATATTTATATTTTCTCCACGATCGCTGTGTTTATTCTCGTGATCGCCTGCATCAATTTTATGAACCTGTCCACTGCCCGCGCCATGGACCGTGCGAAGGAAGTTGGCGTGCGCAAGGTTGCCGGCGCTTACCGGACCAGCCTCGTCAAACAGTTTCTGTCAGAGTCGGTTTTGATTTCCGTATTAGCCACATTGATAGGCCTGGCCCTGGCTTCGGTGACGCTTCCGATGTTCGAGACGCTGTCCGGCAAAAGGATTTCCTTTGATCTCCTGTACACACCAAAAGCGATGGGCATGCTGGTTGTGGTTGCCCTTGCTACCGGATTGCTGGCGGGAAGTTACCCCGCGATGGTGTTGTCCGGCTTCCGTCCGTCACTGGTTCTCAAAGGATTGTTCCGGTCTTCTTCCCACGGCGTCATCCTCCGGAAAGCGCTCGTTGTTTTCCAATTCAGTCTTTCGGTAATGCTCATCATCGGCACATGGGTCGTATATACGCAGCTGGATCACCTGCGCAACCGCGATCTTGGTTTTCACGATGAGCAGATGGTGGTGATTGATTTCGGATGGGATGGAAAAGTACAGCGCGATATTGCCGGTATAAAAAACGCTTTCCGGGATCTTCCTTCCGTGGTTTCGGTTTCCGCCCAACGTACCGTGCCCGGTGGATTTTTCCCGAAGGCGTATACGGAGATCGAATCTCCCGATGGAAAAATGGTGGGCAATGCGCCCGACCTTTTTGAGATCGATGAGGACTTCATTCCAAACTTCGGCATTCAAATGGCCGCCGGTCGCAATTACTCGACCGAATTTCCTTCCGACACGTTGCAGGCCATGATCATTAACGAAGCTGCCGCGAAGTTGTATGGCTATCAGGATCCGCGCGAAGCCATTGGCAAGAAGTTTTCCCAATGGGGACGGGATGGCGTTGTTGTCGGCGTGGTCAGGGATTTCAATTATCGTTCACTGCATAACGTCGTTGAGCCCCTCGCCTTGCGCCTGGAACCCAGGTGGTCTTCTGCATCAATCTGTCTGCGTGTGAATACTAACGACTTACCGGCCACGATAGCAGCGGCTGATAAACTCTGGCAACAGCTGGCGCCGCAGCGACCCTTCCTGTACAGCTTTCTCGATGAGGATTTTCACCGGCAGTACAAGGAGGACCAGCAGTTTGGAAAAGTGTTCAGCGCGTTTGCCGGCCTGGCGATTTTCATTGCCTGCTTCGGCCTCTTTGGACTTGTTACGTACAGCACTGGCCAACGCACGAAAGAAATCGGTATACGCAAGGTGCTCGGCGCGTCCGTAACAGGAATCGTGGCCCTGCTTTCTCGCGATTTTATCAGGCTGGTAGTACTGGCTATTGTTATTGCAACACCGGTCGCCCTATACGCAATGGGATTATGGCTGGAAGACTTTGCATACCGCATTGAGATCGGTATGTCGCTTGTTATCCTGCCGGGGTTGATCGTGATGTTTTTGGCCTTGATGGTGATCAGTTGGCAATCTGTAAGGACAGCGCTGGGAAATCCGATCACGTCGTTGCGAAATGAGTAGTGGATGCTGGATTCTGGGATTCGGGGACACGACATCACCCAGATCACTACAAAGATTTAGGAAGCCGAAACATCCATCGTTCCTGACTATTTTCCCTCGAACACCCTACCCAGGCAGCCGAAGATATCCCATCGCTCCGACCATCACTCACTTTAACTCCGCTACCATCTTCGCATTTCCCATTTGCGGGATGATCGCCTCGGTACGCACCATGTTCCGGTCTTTGACAGTGATCCATATTGTAAAGGTCTGCGAACCTTCGGTTTCAGCTACAGAAACTTTATAGGCCTCAAATGAACCGGCCGGCACCTTGACGGTTTCCTTGCCCAGAACCTTGATCTCCATCTGCTTCACTTTTAAATTGGTGGCGTCGATTACATCAACGACAGCCACAAAGTCTTCCTTTAGCGGCATTCGTCCGATCACAAGATCCAATCCCGCACCGTCGCCGATCACAGGACCTTCAAGTTTCACACTGACCGGTTTCTTTTCGCCGTTACCAATGTCGATCCATCCCTTTGCTTCCGTCGCGGTATAGTTTACTTCCGAGGTTACAGGACCTTGTTTTGTTTTCCGTTGTAACGGTCTCAGGGTTTTGGGTTCAATGAGATTTTCATCCGCAATATCTCCCATCGGTGATTTCATGGCGTCCTTCACCGACCATTTTCCACCGACCATTTTTATTTCGCGTGTCATGTCCATGTTCATGCTTTGTGCGCCGGACGTGATTGTGAATGTATACTGGGCCGTACCCGGTTGGAGGTCTGCAACGAGTGCCGGAATCGACGATTTAACCGCTTCCTTTTCGATGCCTTTCACTGTGGCGATGTCGACCATAATTTCCTGCTGCCGTTTGGCGATCTCTGGTTTCACAGACTCCTGGTAGCGTCCCCCCAGGTATTTTGCCAGGAATTTTTCGGCATAGGCTAGCATGGCCATATTGTTAACCGGGTCACGGAAACCGTGTCCTTCGTCGGGCGCCGACATGTATTCGACCGGGATATCCAGGTCGCGCAATGCTGATACGATCTGGTCGGATTCCGCTTTTTTAACGCGCGGATCATTCGCGCCCTGAACAACGAGCAGCGGTGCTTTGATTTTGCTGGCGGAAAAGAGGGGCGACTGTTTTTCCAGTCTGGCTTTCCCTTCCGGTGTGGACGGATCGCCCATGCGAACATGAAATACTTTCCGGATTGATTCCCAATAGGGCGGAATAGAGTTCAGCAGCGTAATGAGATTGGATGGCCCGACAATGTCGACACCGCAGGCGTATACCTCAGGCGTGAACGTCAATCCCGCCAATGTTGCATATCCGCCATACGATCCGCCCATAATACCGACGCGCTTCGGATCGGCGATTCCTTTCTCAACGAGGTATTTTACACCCCAGGTCAAATCATCCTGCATCTTTTCACCCCACTGACCGTTGCCAGCATTCAGGAATTTTTTACCATACCCTGTCGACGACCGGAAGTTGGACAATAAAACCGCGTAACCCCGGTTCGCCAGAAATTGCGCATAGCCATTGAATCCCCAATAGTCACGTGCCCATGGTCCGCCATGCGGAAACACAACGACCGGAAGACCTTTTGGTTCTTTACCGGGTGGCAATACAAGGTAGGCGGGAATTTCTAGGCCGTCGGAAGATTTATAAGTGATCGCCTCCATGGTTGCTAATGGCATCGACTGCAGTTTTGGACGCGGTGTATATTGCTTGATGACATTTTTGGTCGTGAGATCGAAGAAGTACACGGAGCCCGGGTCACTGTCGCTGTACACGGAGATAAGCGCTTTCTTCTCATCGTTTGTAAAGGAAGAGAATGCAATTTCTTTTCCGGAAAATTTCGACTTCAGGAAGTTATAATGCGTTTCGAACGTCTTGTCTTTGAAATACCAGCGTGTTTTAGCATCGGTATAGGTAGTGTAAAGTATTTCGCGTGTTTTGTCGGATACATTGACACCCCCAAAATCCACTTTGCCAAGCGGATCGCCTTCGACCAGTTTTATTGCCTTGGAGGAAGGATCCATCGCGTAAAGTTTGACGAGGTCCTCGGACTCTCCTTTGTTGGATTGGAGGTAGAAGTTTTTATTGTCCTTGTCAAAAAATCCGGAAGGACGACAGCTCTCCAGTGTGCTGCAGTCATATATTTTGGTAAACCCGTCGTTGTCCGCCACCAGGATCTCCGTTGATCCATCATCCGCCGAGCGCGTTGCAAGTCGGATGTTTTCGTCCCAGTCGAAATAAAATCCCGTAAGGCGATCCTTGTTTTCTTTTTGCAGGGTGAGTTTTCCTGTGCCGATTTCAAGGGTGTACAGGTCGTGCCAAGCCTTATCGCGGTTATTAAGTCCTACCCAGAGCAGATCCGGGTTTTTCTTCGATACGTTGTAGATGAGCGCGCGGACATTTTCCATCGGTGTGAGGTTGCGGGCCGCCGGGACTCCCGTAGTATTTTCGGGCGCAGCCTTTGGATCAACGGCGTATACATTGAAATTTTCATTTCCTCCTTTGTCCTGTGCGAACAAAATGTATTTGCTGTCATACGTCCAGAAATATCCGGCAATCGGCCTGATCGTGTCGGCGGTTATTGGTTTTGCATTTTCGAACGGCTCATCGAATTTCTTCACCCAGATATTCATTTTGCCTTTGTACACTTTCTGAAAGCTGATCATGGTGCCGTCAGGCGAAAGCTGGCCGGCGGCGATTTCCGGGTTGTCAAAGAATAATTCGCGATCGATGAGCGGCGGTTCCTGGCCCACCACTGCGGCGGTTTGTTTATTGACCACTTTTTCTTTTTTTTCTTTTTTCTTCTGAGCAATGGAAAAGTTAGCCGTGAAGACACAAACCAGCAGGAGGTACAGAAAGCGTTTCATAAAGTGTATTTTATTGAACGAAATGACAGGATAGACAATGAGTTGCTTGCCAGTCTCAAATGTTACATAAAAATTAAAGAATTGAAAGAAATAGATCATTTGCCGGAAATCGGAAAAGCCTCCTTACTTTTGGGCCTGTTTTAATGTTTAGACATGCAACTTAAAAACGATCTTCTTCTCCGCGTAGCCCGGGGAGAAAAGGCAGAAAGGACCCCCGTGTGGCTGATGCGACAGGCAGGGAGGATACTCCCTGAATACCGGAAAGTACGGGAGTCGATCAAGGACTTTAAAGTGTTGGTAAAAACGCCTGCATTGGCGACCGAGGTCACGCTTCAACCGGTGGATATCCTCGGTGTGGATGCGGCGATTATATTTTCAGACATCCTCGTGATCCCGGAGGCCATGGGACTGCCATACGAAATGGAAGAAAGCAAAGGACCGGTCTTTCCAAAAAAAATCAGCGCGCCAGAGGACATCAAAAATCTGCGCATCGCGGAAGCCGGCGATCTTCAGTATGTACTTGACGCAATCGCGCTTACGAAAAGGGAGCTTAATGGCCGCGTTCCGCTGATTGGATTCGCGGGCGCGCCCTGGACTATTTTCTCCTATATGATAGAGGGAAAAGGAAGCAAAACTTTCAGTGCCGCAAAAAAAGTTTTGTACACACAACCGGAGTTTGCACACCGGCTTCTGTCAATGATCACAGAGAGCACGATCCACTATTTAAAAGGGCAGATTAAGGCCGGTGCGGATATCGTCCAGATCTTTGATTCATGGGCGGGAATTCTCAGCCCGGACCAATATGAGGAATTTGCGCTGCGGTATATCTCCCGGATATGTGACGCAATCACCGAAGTGCCTACGATCGTCTTTGCGAAGGGCGCATTCTTCGCGCGTGAAAAAATGAATGAGGTGAAATGCAATGTCGTGGGACTGGACTGGAACATGGGCATTGTTGAATCGAGGGAATTATTGCCGGGTAAAGTGCTACAGGGCAATCTCGACCCCTGTGCGCTGTATGGAACGATCGGGGATGTCGAGCGGGAAACCAAAAAGATGCTTCATGCTTTCGGCCGTGAAAGACATATTGCAAACCTGGGTCATGGGCTTTATCCGGATACGGAAGTGGATAAGGTGAAGTGTTTTATAGAAACGGTGAAAAGTTTTTAAATGATAATTTCTCTCCGGCCGGGTAGAAATATTTTATAAGATGTGCGCGGGTGTGCGGGTAGGTGTTGATGTGTTGATGTGTTGATGTGTTGATGTGTTGATGGGATGGCGGGAGAGACCGCACGTCTGCGACTTGGGGATGTACTAGTGATGTGCGTGGGTGTTCAACGCTAGGTTTCAAATCAACGATGCTGTACCCAGCTCCGCTATTCCTTACCAGTCAAAATACTCGTCCTTCTCAAGCTCCAGCACCTTTTTTTGCTGGGTGCCTTTGTTTTTGAAAGCATCTTTTAGCTCCTGGACTTCTTTTTTCAGATCGCTGGCGATTTTTTTGCGGACAGCTTCCGTATCGTAAGCAACGCGGTAGTCGTCGGTGGTGCCGACGATTTTAAGGAAAAGTTTGCTTTGACCCGAGCCATCAGCTTCCATGGCATTCAGGGCTTCGGGATCGGAGAACCGCCTTTTTCGCAGTGGCGTGATGATGCGGTAGTCTATCCGTTGATCGAACGCATGTGTTCCGCTGATCTTTAGCTCGGTGACATTTGTCCGCACTTCCATCTGGGGAATGTAGATGGTTTTGTTTTCAATGTGGATATCGTTTTTCAGGTCTGAGAACCGAAGCTTGCTGAGTCCGTCGTCGTCGAGGTAGTTCTTCAGTTTCTGCATCGGCTCAAAATTATTCAGTTCCCCGCCCTTTACGGTCAGGCCAATGTCGGCCACCAGTGTTTCTGAGAAAAGGCGGAGATTCTGGTTGAGGGTCATTTCCAGGTTTACGTCGGCATGGGCGCGGCCTTTCAAATGTTTGTCTTCAATAAAATCCTGGCGGAAATTTTCGAACACATAAAAGACACTGTCGAGGTTGATGCCGTTCAGCTTGAAAGTGCTCACAACATCGATTGCTTTTTTATTCTTGGCGTCGACGATCCCTGAAAACGTCATGTCGCCGCCCATGGACTGCAGGGTGATGTTGCGCGAAACAGCCATCTCGTTTTTCACGAGGAGATCTCCGCGCAGACTGCGTGCGTGAAAGCGTTTGTAACGCATCGTCCGTACGTCACAATTGAAGTTGAGGTTGATGTTCCGGGAAATGCTGAACTGGTACTGCTGGGATTGTCCGGCCGAAGGTTCCCCGAACCCGATGGCGAAGAGCTGATCGAGGTCGATGTGATTTGACTTAAGATCGGCCTCGATCCCGATCGGCTGGTTGTCGAATAACAAAAAAGTAATGACATTCTTGAAAAATCCGTTCAACAGAAAATCGCTGTTGCCGAGTTTGCCTGATACATTGCTGAGGGCTAGGTCGTTGTTGCTGAACTGCAGGCTTCCCCGGAGGTCCTGCAGCGGCACTTTGTCTTTTCCGTAGGCAAGACTGATGCCCTGCAAATCGATGGTTCCGTGCGTGGAAACCTGGCGGGCCGTGGCGCGTTTTTTAAGCATTTCAATTTTCCCTTCAAACGACACGTCCGCGAAGAGCGACCCCGAGACATTTGAGATTTCCTGCACGGGATAAAATCCGAATACGGCGCCCGCATTCATGCGCCCTTTAAAATTGCAGATCACTTCCGGCGACTTGAAATCATGGATAACGAGATTGGCGGTAAAAAATTCGTCATCGAGCTTGCCCGTGACGTTTTTCAGAACCAGCACGGCTTTTTTCGGATCGGCCACCGCGCTGCTGGCAAATGAACCCTCGACGTGGGCTTCTTCAATACGCGATTGATATTCCGGGTGAAAGATGGTGGCGTCGTTCAGGCCGAACGTTACAGAAAGCGAAGGACTGCCCGACTTGCCGATCTCTCCTTTCATTTTCGCCTGAAAATATACTTCGCCTTTGCTCTGGTACTTTTTGAGATTTTGTGAAGCCGATTCGGGGAGAAGCGACAACAGGGTTTGAATGTCGGTATCTTTGCCTGTGGCCGTGATGTCGATGATGTTCTTTTCCTTCCATCCATACGTCCCGCTGAGGTTGAACGACGAGCCCTTCAATGCAAGATCGGAAGGTTTGATCGTGAGTACCCGGTTGGCGTCATCATAGATGAGATCGCTGTCGACAAGAAAGGATTTTTCCGCGAGATAATCCTCTCCGTCGATATTCAGCCGTGTGGTCAGTTCGCCCGCCGCCAGGATGTTATAAATGTCACCGGCTGTTTCGATGGACGCAAGAAGGTCTTTGCTGGTGAAATTAAGGTCTTCGCGCGCGTTGATATCGGTGTAGTGAACGGTTGTGTTGGTGAGCTTTACATCTTTCAGGGCTACCTTCATTTCCCCTGCCGGTTCCTGGTCACTTTTTTTCTTGAGAATGTCGTAGTTGGATTTGCCGGATGTGCTGATTTTCAGGTTCGTTTCGCTGTCGCTGATTCTTAAACCGTTGATGGTGTAATCGCCGCCCCAGACCGTTATCGGGTTGAGTTGAAAGGACACATGCCGGGCCGTGAAGAGGGGGTAAATGCCCGCATGACTGTCCTCGATGTAAACATCCGTGAGTACGATCGACAGTTGAGGAAAGTTTTCAAAAAGGGAAACATCCATCTTGCCGATTTTGACAGGGGTATTGAGGTGCTTGTTGGCTTCACGGACGAACTGGCTCAGGAGTTTTTCCCTGAACAGGAAGACCGAGGCGACCAGGGCGATGAGCACCGTTACCAGCGTCAGCAGCAGGTAAAAAAATATTTTCCGGAGCGTTTTCAAGCTAAAAAAATGGTAATACAAAAATAAGGCAAAATCCAAACCAGAATGTGTTCCTACGGCAAAAGCGTTGAATATGTATTACAGGTTCATGGTTTTCATCAAAAAATGGTGCCCGGGCCATCGAAACGCAAGAGCACCGACGAACGGGCAAAAGGTTGAAGGGGCGTGTTATTTTACCAGGCTAAGGAAGGTAGCGCCGAGATTTTCCGTGATGATCTGTCGGTAGCGCGAACTATTGCGGTAATCCGACGTGAGGAAGTCTTTCAAAGGTGGGTCCCAATCGCTTTGCCGGGACAGGACAAAGCCCAGTTCTTCGACGGGACCGACATCCACGGCGTGACGCTTGATCGGAAGTTTATGGTGGACGACATGGATAAACTCGGTAAAGTCGATTACGGTAAAGACCCGCGGGTTTGACGACAGGTTTTTGATGATGGCGGGCCCGCTTTGCTCATGTGATATTCTGAGGGCAGGCATATGATCTGCCTTGATCTTTTCCACATACTGAACCTGGGTGCTTCCGGCGATGACCTGCGCGGAAAACCCGGAGAATTTAACGGGAAGCTCTTTTAAACTGGTGAGGGAAGGCGCGCTGTTATGGGTAAGCAGGACCTGCCGGTTCGACATATATGCAGGCGAAAACTTGAAGATCTTCTTCCGTTCTTCGGTGATAGTGGTATTGGTTATGCCGACCAGGTCAGGCGTACTTTGAACAGTGGAAAGAAACGTGCCGAACACCGGTTCTTCACGCACGTATTTTACAGTGATGGACTTGCCGTGTTTGTCTTTAATATGCTTTGCAAAGTCGTTGATGATGTCGACACAAACGCCTTTGATCTTTCCGTCTTTATCCTTGAAAATGAGCCCTGCCTGTTCCGAATAGATGATTGCCAGCGTTCCTGATCCTTTCGATTGTACGGCCGCCCAGCTGTCTCCTTTGATCTGTGAGAAAGTTGTGAATGGAAAGAGGGTGATGAGCAAGGTTACGGCAAAAGAGAAGCGTCGCATAAGCATAGGTTTGAGCGAAGGTAGGAAAATTGCGGGATGATTCAGGAGTGATGTAAGAGGAGGGGTGATTTTGTCGCTGGCTTTTTTAACACACCTCAAGCGTCGTCAACTCCTTCAGACGCATTGAAGCTCTAGTAATTCCGTTCACATCGCACCGATTTCAAATGCTACAATTGCCCGGCGTTCCGTTTTCGAAGGTCTGAAAAATGAACAGTGCGAAAAACACAATGCCGATTAGGAAATAAGCGTGAACCAGTCCAGTAAATCTTCCCATTGATATAGGGATAACACTGAAGATCCTGATCATGTAAATATCATTTTCGGTGCTAACCTGTAATTTCAATCTTTGTTGTATGGATGGCAGTGATGACAAAAGCCATGTTGAAAGCGTTATTGATGCCCCGAAGAAAAGCAATGCAAAAAAGCCATAGACAATAAAATCATTTATGTTTTCTTCTTGAGCAAGAAATCCCATGGCTCCCATGGCAGCTGTTTGAATTCCGGTAATCCATATTGTCCAGGATGAAATTCGGTCAAGCGCGTCCCTGGCACTTTCGTAGCTTACGTTATCAGGTTGCGCTTTAAATAACTTATAAAAAAAGTTTCCGCTGAAAAGATAGATGGCAGAAAAAACAAAAACGGCGGCTACGCAGATGATGTATGCGAGATTTGTCATATTTTTTTACGGGGTAGTGAGTTTATTGTTGCCTAAATGTTATTACGGCGTAACTCAGGGCGCCCTTTCCTTTGCAAATAGAATTATAACACCAATAGCTGTGAGAAAGAACGTCAGATATTTCAACACACCTATCGTCCAACGTGATACCTCTATGAATCCATGTCCATCCTCACCAAGCTTTACACTACCATCAACCAGTGTTGAGATGATAAGAATTGCAAATCCGATAATTGCGAAAACGTTCTTTTTGTCATGCCAGCGCTTGAACGATTTGTATTCGCGTTCAGTAGTACTCGATGCCGTTACAATTTCACCATCTTTAATCCACTTAACTATATTTGGTGCTATATAAACTTCATTAACACCGTTTTTTTCGTCACCGTCGGCTCCTTTTCGGGGGATACATTTAAGGACTGCTTTTTTCCTTCCTTTTTCGATTTTAATATGCCCGCCGGAAAACTGCGTCGATTGCGCGGGTACTGATGCGGCGTATCTCGGTATATTTTCCTTAATGAAAATCTGACACCGGAATTCTTTTGTTACTGATATTATCGTTGTCATCACCGCTTAAGTTATTTGCCAGGTATATTAAATATTCAGGATAGTCTGCCGGGTATTTTCCGCTGTATAAATATCTCACCAGCTTTGCAAGTGCGACAATAAGCGTCTGATTTTCAGCCTCAATAAAGGCCTCTCGAAAATCCTCCAAGGATACGTCGATGGACTGGGTGTAATCAATGCTTAAATGCTCCAAATTGATGAAGAGATCTTTTAACGCTATGGAAAATGTCGTCAGTTCTTCAAGGGATATCCGCCAAGTGTCAGTGGTGGGTGCACGCCGATAAAGTGCTCTGATTAAGTTCAAGGCGTGAATCAACAGATCATTGCTTGCGTTAGTTGAGTTCGCAAATCGATCAAGTTCTTCTGCAGCAATGGTAGCTGCGACTTTGTATCCAAGGCATTCGGCACAAAGGAATTCCGGAACCTTCCTATTTCGGTAGCCATGATGACCGCATGCCAGGACGCCGCAATTGTAACAAGCTCCCAATGGATTGCCTTTGATCCCCTGGTTTGAGGATGTTATGTTGATATTTGTCTTGCATGCCCAGCAATCTGCTGCCATAGATCGATGATAAATTAGCGTTCGAACGTTGAAGTTCCAGTGGGCTAATGATCAGATTGGATCGGGTGGAGAGGAACTCGTTCCTAATGTATGATTTTCATTGACTTTATCCAACAATTTGGTTGTAGAGGTGAGGTTACCGATTAAGTTCTTCAAGAAGCCTCCCTTGCATCCCTTTCCCCTGAAAGCGAGCTTTTGTCAATAAGATGCATTTGATGTTATGGATAAACAGCCATTCTTGAAATCCTATCTGGTTTGATGGTATTGATTAGGGCAGCATGCAAATAGTTCTTCTTGTGGGAGCTGAGGGGTTCGAACCCCCGACCCTCCCGACTTTTAGTCGGGATGCTCTGAACGGCGCTTGATAAGATCTTCAATTTTCTTTCTGCTCTTCCATCCTTTCACTTGCATCTCTCTTTGAAAAGCAAACTTTTTGCTCTGAAAGAGCTCTGTATAGACGATTTCCCAGTCGTTAAATTTCACGGTAAAGCCTTTATGATTTGAATTGTGTTTTCGAAGCCTTTCAAGGACGGGCTCTGTGGTATGGCCGACAAAATGCCGATCCGCCGAAGGCGAATAAAGAATGTAAATCCAAGCTGACATACAACGAAGAAGCCACCCAAAGGTGGCTTCTTGTGGGAGCTGAGGGGTTCGAACCCCCGACCCTCCCGACTTTCAGTCGG
>Ga0196965_1000863_pt1 | contig 14051 bp, 15 predicted proteins | sample S1_20metaG_FD_148668 | JGI IMG/M metagenome (GOLD analysis project Ga0196965, IMG submission 148668) | Soil microbial communities from Anza Borrego desert, Southern California, United States - S1_20 | ecosystem: Environmental > Terrestrial > Soil > Desert | place: USA: California | collected... | reverse complement strand
AACCGTCCAAGGGAAAACTGTCAGAGGCCTACCAGATATTTCTGACGCCGACCAAAAAAATCAGCCCCGTTTAATGGCAATCTTAAAATTACGGAAGTACGCCCGGAGAAAACGTAGTGCAGCCGTTATATAATTTTCGACTGTTCGTCTACTAATATTCATCTTCCTCGCAATGTCCGCATTGGAAAAATTTTCGATGAGCCGCAATTTCACCGCCTCTTGACATCGATCTGGTAGTGTAGACACGCTTCGTTCGAGAACCGCCTGAACAAGGTCAGATCCCTTTTCCTGCTCGCTCATGTTATCGTACATTGCTTCAAAAAACCGATAGTGCTCGGCATACTTTTTCCTGACAGAATGATGTCTAAAATACCGGATTACCTTGTATTTAACCATTTGGAACAAGTAGGCCCTCAGACCGGTGACATGGCCAAGTTCCTTGTGCCGTACCCATAAGGATTCAAAAATTTCCTGGATTATCTCCTCACAATCTTCCTTACAGGAAATGTTCTTGCGAACGTACCTGAACAAATCCGAAAGATACCGCTGGTAAATAGCGTGAAAAGCCAATTTGTTGCCGTTGACCAACAACGTGACAAGTTCCGAGTCGTTAAGGTGTTGATATGTGTTCATAACTAAAGCGTTTAAGTACCACCCGTGTCCAAATTGAGGCCATGCGCAAACAGGTACAATCCCGGCAGTAAACTGGTTTGTATTATGCGTACATTCAGAAACTCAACATTCGCAATGCTGCCCGGTACGATCTTCAAAGTTCAATGTAAGCCCGCTACTCGTGGAAAATCCGCATCGCCAAGTAAGTAAAAAATACCTGAAATGACAAATATGTCATTAACAATTTATCACCCTTTGAAGAGTATTGCTCTGTGTCGCACATTAGGAACCAGATATTACTTAAAAAAATCGGTGACAGGTTGAGAGCACTTCGTGAGAAAGCAGGACTCACGCAAGAAGACGTCTTTAACGACACTGGAATTCATATAGGGCGCATAGAAACAGCCACATCAAATGTAACAGTTAGCACGTTGGATGCCATCTGTCGATACTACAAGATTGATTTGGACCAGTTCTTTAAGGGAATCTGACATTAAGGACACAATTGGACAATCTATTCCTCGGTTTGATCCCATATTCATATTCAATTTACTTTAGTTCGTAGTCATTCTGCCCTTTCGAACCTTGAATTAAACCATGCTGTAAAATCAGATTCTGGATAATGTCTGCAGATAGCATCACTTAATCCGGTAATAGCGGTTATGATATCATCCGCTTCCCCCCGTTCGAGCCAGTCTTTTCGCATAACGTGTAAACTCTTTAGGTGTTCCGCGGCATTAGTTACAGTTGCCTCATCTTCCTCTAGACCTAAGAACCGCAACTTCTCCGGCACTTCCTCAACAAACTGCAACGTCCCTTGTATTCCGTCGTCAATCTCAGCACGGCGAAGTCGCATTTGTCCAGGTGCGGGACGCCCTTCATATCCTACCATGGCCCATCGAAATCCGATTGCAACTAGATTTTCAAGCCTGAACGAAATTTCACCTTTGTTAGCTTCTTCCAGGATTTCACCTATATCAGCGATTGTGATCTTCATAAAAATTTCATTAGTATTTTGTCATTCTTGGCCGCAATCTTTCGATCCAATGTGGAAATAAACAAATCACCTTTTTTTTCAATACGCATTAGCGCGTTGGCCATTGAAAAGTCCTCCGGTAGTAACCTATCATTGATCTCCTTCCATTCCAGCGGTGTGGAAACATTTGGGTGTTTGTAAGGTCTGACAGAATATACCGATGCAACAGTGTCTGCATAGTCATTCTGATTCGGATCGAGGTATAAGCTTGAGCCACGGTCCGCCACTGTAACCTCCGTTGTAGTAATTGATGGAACAAGTTCATGAATAGCACCGCAGATGTTTGCAGCGATCGTGCGGGCTTGAGGGAAATTGAATGCTGAACACGGCACAAACAAGTGAATTCCGGTTTTACCGCTTGTCTTGGGAAAAGCTTTCAATTTGAATTTATCAAAGAAATCTTTGGACGCCTTTGCTGTCTGTATTGCTTTACGAAAATCGCCATCACTGGGATCCAAATCGATGACGATGAAATCTGGGCGAAGAGAATTGTGTGTAGTCGACGTCCACGGATTTATATCGATACACCCTAAGTTTACGGCATAAAGCAAGGTTGCCGTATTATTACAAACGAGATAATCAATAACGTCACGTTTTCCAGGCTTTTTATGCTTCCTTGGAGTCGTGAATATGTCAGCGCAGCCCGGATTTCTATCCTCCATATCTTTTATGTACAGGCCGCGAGCCTGGGGTCCCTTGGGCTTTATGTGCAGTGACAACGCCCGGTCCCGCAAATGGGGAAGTAAGTATTTAGAAATCTCATTGTAATACCCAATCAAATCTCCCTTAGTTATCCCTTTCCAAAGCTCACGGTCAACATTGTACAACGTAATCGTGCATGAATCTATCTCAAATTCATCCTGGTTTTTTATTACCTCACGCTCCAGTTCCGGCCAGTTGCTGCCTGACGACGTAGGCAAACTTCGCTTGTGGATGGCATTGTTTCCATCTTTGCTATGGCTGCCCCGGTCAGGTTTTAAGATTCGTCCCTTCGGGGACGCTTTCGCGATTTCCGTTTGTACTTGTGAAGCTTTCTTGTCTTCTCTGAATCCAAGGAAAATTGCAGGCTTTCTAATCTTTCCCGATTTTGTAGTAGTTGCAAACTTAATGTTTGCCACCAGCTGCGGCTTCACCCAATGTGGTTTACCTTCGGTATATTCTACATCGTTATCAAATGGGTTTTTATCAATCTCGATCTCCTTTAACCTTTGCAATATTATTGGCATGTCACGTTCCTTAAACCCTCCTCCAGCATGCCCTTTCCATTTTAGCTTTCCTTTTTCGTAAGCGCCAAATAATAGAGTCCTAAAGGTGTTTCGTTTCTCCGATTCAACCCATCCTCCGATGACAAACTCCTGCCTTTTTTCAGTTGTAACTTTCAACCATTTTTTACTTCGATCATTAGGAATGTATTGGCTAGCCTTCTGTTTTGCGACAATGCCTTCCAATCCAAGGCCCTTAACATGTTCAAACAGCTCCCTCCCGTCTTCAAAATGACCGCTGTATTTTATCGTTCCATCGTCGTTGATAAGATTTTTTAATTTTTCTTTTCTTTCCAGCAATTTCTCATTCATCAAACTCTTCCCGTCTAGCCGAAGCAGGTCAAAAGCATAATATACGATCGGTGCTTTCTGCCCATTTACTCGCTGCAAAGCGTCAAAATCCGGCTTGCCATCTTCGTTGATGTAAATGACCTCGCCGTCCAGAATGCAGTTTAGATTCATCCTTTGCAAGGCACTTACAATGGACGGGTATTTCCTACTGTAATCTTCGCCACCTCTGGATTGAAGCATTACTTTTTCACCATTGCAGTGGGCAATGATCCGATAGCCGTCCCATTTAACTTCAAATACATATTCATCGTCTGTGAATGGCTGCTTGACTAATGTCGACAACATCGGCTTTACTGCTGTCGGCCTTTCCGCCTGCGTTGGTGCGGTTGTTCCCATAAACTTGACAGTGAAAATGATGTGCCCGTCAGCCGCAGGTATAAGAATTTAACTGGCCTGTAAAACAGTACTACAATGGAAAAGAAAGATGGAAAGAAACCTGGGCCGAAGGATCGCAGCTATGTGAACAAGTCGCAGGATCATGAAGTAAAGTATGAGTCTAAGAGGAAGACCCCGGCAAAGAAGTTTGGCAAAAAATAGCCACACCCCGAAATTAACATTTCGGCCGGTTATCTTTTCGAGGAAGGGAATTGTTAATACGTCTGCGAGATACCTATCACAGCGCGGACAAACAGTATTAAGGAGGCCCAGGCGAAAACACCATATACCCAGTTGATGCCCTCCGCGCTTTGAAATAGGAGACATTCTTCCACGAATTCTTTAAAATGGTCCTTCCAACTCATATCTCTTTTCTTAAGCGAATTATCCGACTTTCATTCATGCAGAGCCGGCATAGGAGAGCAGCTATTTCTTTTGCTTAGTCATTTTTTTCCTTCGTTTCCGTTCAGCTCTCAGCTGCATGTATATCTTGAGAGCCTGTGTAACGATTGACTCGTTACTTGAGTCAATTTTCTTGCTTCCACGGCCCATGATTTCCAAATACAATTCGGCAGTTTCGTCCGAACCATCATCCAGCCCCATAATGTTCAAAATAAGTAGATCAAGATGCGGCTGTAGACGAGCATCATCCAATCCAACGCTGCGTAAGCCTTCGAAAAAGCGCCTTGACTTCAACTCCTCTTTTATAAGAAAGACGCAATAGTCGATTTTATGCGGGAGCTTGACGAGTGGATATTTGTAGTGCGAATCCATAAGCCTTAATCCGTTTGTTTTAAAAATGATAAAAAAACTGCCTCGAAATAATATACTTTAAAAGTACATTTTAATATTTAAAAAATATATTAAATGCTGTATTTTATCATTAGTTCATTTAAAAATCTGATACCCAGGTAATTGGGTTTTAATTAATGGGTTTAGCATTCTATTTTGTGCCGGATTACCGTCACGGAACGAATGGCTGAAAAACTCAAAATAAACCGATTAAGAGTAGTACTTGCTGAGAAGGAGATCAGCCAGAAGGAGTTTGCGAAGATGCTTTCATTTAATCCCAATACTATTTCGCGGATCTGTAACAACGAACAGCAACCGACTTTAAAGACCTTACATAAGATGGCAAAGATGCTTGATGTTGATATCCGCGACTTACTTATTTCTACAAAGTAATAAAGGCTCTGGGCCACGATTACTTGAGCCAGCTGTATGCCGGACAAAGCCCTTTTCTTCCTCAAAATTTCTGCAAGCAGAACTGGATGCAAGCGGCACTGTTGTCAATGTACTGTTCTATGATCCGCCTTATCCACAAAGTAAGCATTAGTCCGAGTCCTGCCTTAGTGATCTCTTGACCCATACACGCTCGCTTGTCACATAATGTCCCCATTATGAAAGTGGCCTTTCACGGTTATGCTCGATGGTCACAAAAAGTTGCCACGGAAGCTCGTTAGAGTTCTAGCAGGCTAAACTTCTATGAAAAAAATCGATTTAAAATGGTTGATTTTCAATCCTATCACAGGCATCAGCATGGGTGGTTTAGCTGTCAACGAGCGAAATATGACAAGAGATAGTGTTATGGCTTATTTTATAATTGCCGATGCTTAAATTGTTCAACAACAAACAGCTATCAACGTAAAAAAGCATAACTTCGGTCAAAATCACTGAATGTATATCCTGGTTATTGATGATGATGCAGACGACTTCGAATTTTTCCTTAACGCACTCAAACTTGTGAAGCCGGCCGCTCGATGCCAACATTTGAAAAGTGGACTATCAGCGTTGAAGTTCCTTCAAAAACTTACTGAACAGCCGAATTTAATATTCCTTAATATCAATATGCCAAAAATGAACGGCACCGAGGTACTTATTGCACTCAAATCTGATCCTAAATTAAAAGATATTCCTGTTATCATGTGGAGTACCACCACAAGTGAAAAGGAAAAATCCGCTTTTAAAAAATTAGGTGCAGTCCATTTCCTCACCAAACCAACAGAACTATCAGTACTGATGAGTTCCTTAAAGGGGCTGGTTAATTAAAATCCGACAATTAAAAACGCTGTCTGCGCTTTTGGAATACACAGTGCTGCTCTTTATCTTTTTCATTTTCCAAATGAATTGTTCGATGCATTAGTCCTGTTAGTTTATTGCCAATGTACAAACCCATTCCGACAGATTTTCCGAGTTAAGGTCACCTCTGGAGGCGGGTGTATAAGTGGCCATCCAAGTTATTTACCTCGACTGCAATTTTTCCACTGCAAGGTGTAAACTTAACTGCGTTTGACAGAAGTGACGTCCCTCCGCCTCAAGACTGGAATTTTATAGTTTCAAATGGGAAAGGAATGACAGTTTTTCACATCGAGCTCCCTGCCTGAGCTAAAAGTTCCGAATACCTTTCTGCGTTGAACGCAGCGATGTCGGTGAGAAATTTATTGAAATGGTTTATTTTGTTTGTCCGTCCATCATTCAATAAATGTATACTGGCTTGATAGGACCTCGCTAGGATTTAGGAAGGCTGAAATAAAAAGTAGATCCCTCGCCTTCCCTGCTTTCAAACCATATCGTGCCGTTCAAAAGCTTAGCAAGGTTCTTGCATATAGACAAGCCTAGGCCAATTGACTTTTCTCCATTTAATCCTGTTCTACCCGCTCCGAATTGACTTTCAAAAACCAATGGCTCTAAATTCTTCGGTATACCTATACCGCTGTCTGTTACGCTAACTGTAACTTGGTCTTGCGCGTCAACAATCGTTATTGAAATAGGATCTTCGGGATGAGAAAACTTAATTGCATTAGAGGTCAGGTTATTTATTATCTGCAACAGTTTAACTTCATCTGTGGTTATATGGAGCGAGTCAACCGAAGGATAGAAAAAAAAATTTCTTGTGCGGTAATTTTGTTGAAGTTCATCGAAAATAATAGAAATTTTCTTGACAATATCAATTCTGGAGTTTTTTACAAAAATACCCGGTGACAGCTGGTGTTCAATTTTTAATAGATCGTGAATGATTTCTAAGCAATGGCTACTATTATCATTTAGCAGCCCTAGGTATATTTTAAGGTTTTTATCGCTCGTAGTCTCAATATATTTCTCCGCCTCCGAAGACAGGTGATGCATTAGATTCAATGCGCCACTCACTTGGTGAGCTAATGTGTCAAGGATCGTGTTCTTACGCGCTCCATATTCTACTAAATAATTCTCGTGTTCCTTGGGCTTCGTAATATCCTTAATGAAAACAATAATGGCTGACTTATTATAGACCAAGTATGCATTACAACAAAGGAACATTTCAGGGTCGTTCCTTTTCTTTACCTTAAATTCAACTTCAACAGTTAAAAATTTCTTACATACCGTTGAATATTGGTTCTTAAGATACTCACGGTCTTGCGGTACAACACTTCCAAGTACGGCTTGAAGTTCAAGTTCGGATGCATTGCCTGTTAAACCTACCAGTTCAAACGCACGGTGATTTGCATAATTAACTTTTTTGTCGATAAGGCTGTAAATTATTACCCCATCCAATGATATATCTGCAATTTCTCGCACTATGTTAAATTCAACTTGTAGCTTATCCATTGTGATGGTTGTAAAATAGAAAATTTACGTCAATGACTATTTCTTAATCACACCAAGAGATGACGCGTAAGCAATTAATTCAACCGTATTTTTAACCTTCCCTTTTTCGATCATATTCTTCCGGTGGGATTCGACTGTCCGTTCGGTAATAAACAAGCTATCAGCAATCTCTTTTGATGACTTGCCTTTCGATAGTAGGTCGAGGACTTCCCTTTCTCTCTGAGAGAATATTTCATCTTTTCCACGCAAATTACTTTCCATGCCCGTTAAAAACTGATTTAGATTCTTCAGCTTCCCGGCTGTTTCCGGGCAAATGTATCTTTCACCTGTGTCAACCGTTTTAACTGCCCGTAGTAACTCCTCAAAACCGGATTTCTTCGATACAAAGCCAAGTGCGCCACACTTGATTATGTTTGCCACCCGATCAGCGTCGTCATAAACCGAATGAGCAATTATTTTAATGTGCGGATAATGCTCCTGTACTTGTCGGCATATCTGAAATCCGTTTAATGTTTTCAAATCCTCCATTGCATCCAGATAAATGTCAAGGATGAGCACATCAATTTCAGTGACTTCCAATGCCTTCAAAAAAGTATCGCCATTATGAGCTTGACCGACAATTTCGATGTCCGAGTCAAGCGATAAAAGCTGCTTAATTCCATCCCTCATGATCTTGTAGTCTTCAACATGAAACACTTTAATTTTTGCCATTAGCTCTGGGTAAACTGCAAGTAGCAACCGATTAGTACAGTAACCTATTATTATAGAGACGTTAAACATAAAAATCCCAAAATCCACGGATAGAATTTAGCGATACAAAAGCATAGGTTTGTTGTATTCCACGAATAAAACAAGCTAGTGCTAAAAAAGGAGGGGTTATGAGAATTTCCGTAGCAAGAGAACAAATCAAAGACGTGCTTAGCGAGGCAAAAACGCAGTTTATTAGTATTTCTATAAGCAACCAATCGGGTAAGTGGTCGGATGACTACTTTTTAATCCAGGATATCAGAGAATTTAAAAAAGGCGGCGAAAAAATCACTCTTTTGCTTCTTAAATCTTCGAAGGACTCGGAATGTACTGTTATAGATGTAACGTTAATTCACGGAATTAAATTCAATAAGTACCTGAGCTTAAACGGACACCTATCAGATGAGGTCCAGATGGTTTCTGAAGATTCCGTAGTCCAACAGCCATACGAAATTTTTTCTTCATCTTTTATATCATAGGGATGCAGGTGGCTAACCAAAGAATCCTCATCATTGAGAATGATGAAGATACATTATTTTTACTTGGGCATGCGCTCAGAAAATCTGGCTATACCGTAGAGACTTGTACAGCAGGATCGGGACTAGTTGAATTTAAGCATAAATTGCCCGATCTGTTTATTCTGGACAAGGATCTACCTACAATTGATGGTCTGGCGATTACTAAATTCTTGAGATTGCAGGAGGCTACACGAAGTACTCCTATCATTATGATATCTGCCCATCAAATAAGGCAAAAAGCCAAGCGTACCGGTATCAATGAGTTAGTCATCAAGCCATTTCAAGTGAATCACTTACTTAAAATCATCAAAAAGTACACTCACACTGCATCAGAAGAAATCGAGGCTTAGGAGGTTTTATAGTTCCGGATTATTTGGGATACCCGTTTAATGCAATTAATTAAAGGGGCCAAGTGGATTCTATGTGAATAGAGTGCGGCGATTCAACCTAAAAGAACCCATTCGCTTACGTTAGAAGCGCCCCAAAAACATCTGATAAATCCGAACGGCTGTTTGTGATATTAGGCCCTTGAACTTTGCTTCCGACTTTCGTAATGCATCCTCCGCTTTTACCCGGTCGATTTATATTTCTTGCAGCTGTTGAAATTCCGCTCACGTCGTCCAGGTCATTTTTACGGGTGAAAGGACCCCCTCAAGATTTATCAAGTCGCCTCCCTTTTGGACTCGTATCGCAGATTTCTACGCTCTGCTATGCTTAATCCGTTCGATCTTCAAAAGCAATTGCCTGATGTCCTCTGGAAGAATTACTAAAGATAAGTTTTTTCCGATTGCTTCATTCCTTGGGTATAAGCATAGATCTTCTGCTGCTTTATTCCAGCCGCGAGGATTCAGCTGGAGCGACCTACCGTGCTTGTGCTGGATGCACCAATACCTTCATTAGCGTCGAAATGCGTAGGAGGCTTCTTGTGAATATTACGATGATCCAGTTTCTGCATCCGAAGAGTCCACTGGCTTGGATTCTGGTGATCCAAATTGCCGCAGAAAAATTGATAATACAACAATAGAAATTACCGCTACGAATTCGCTTTGCCAGTTCTGGAATGATTCAAACCAGAAACGAGAATTTTTAATGAAGTCAGTGAAAGGAATTTGATCCTTTCCTTTAAAGAGTTGCTCTTCATTATAGTTACTGAAACTTCCTGCGGCATGTAAACAAAAGCTTATGGTAAAGAGCATAATAAAGGCTATTGACAAGGAGTTCTTATAGAACCAAAGAATAATCCCTCCTTTCTTAACCGGCCAGGGTGCATCTCTCTTCTTGGGATCAGGCTCCCTGTCAACTTCCTCTTTCTCATCAAGCTTTTTAGATTCACTTGAGCCCTTTTGCCTTAGCCAAACTGTTAGTAACACGTACATGCCCATCTGTAAAAATTCGCTTTCCCAGTTTTCAAATGTGGTCTGATAAAAATGACCAGACTGCAGGTACTGGCCCAAGTCAACGAGTGGTTGTTTGAATTCGATTCGCTCTTCATTGTATTCATTCAACCCGGTTATGACTTGACCTGTAAGCGATACAAGAAAGAAGATCAACAACGTTATTGTTAAGCCGTTTCTATAAAAAAAAGAATGTTTGGATTTCATTTTCAACGAAATTAAAAGAGATAGAATTTGTCGATCCTATCCCCGAAGTGTGTTTTAGGTATCAATGTTTACGGTAAAAGCATCTGCAAGTTCTTGCAGGTTTGGGCCAAGTCTAAATTAGCGGTTAAAGATCTGAGCCATTTTCGAAGCAGTCTAGCTGCTGCCAGCGCAAAATCCGGAAAGCGCGCTACTTACTAAAATTCTTCGGTATTGGTTTTAATACTGCCCGTTGAATTGCAAACCGTTTTGAGGGGATCGCAGTGCTGTCCATTAATTCGTTCGTCCTTGCGTTCATCACCCAAATCTCCTTTCCATGCGATGTGGCGGTAGCTGGATAAGAAAATCTTTCAGCTATAAGCGTGGTTCCCGTTAGTTTAGCGGACTTCCAGTTGTCTTCGGTTGAGAGCTGATAAATCTTGTCGTTCCCTCCATTCACCACCATCGTCAGTGTGTTGTTGTCATTGAGTATAAGGCCGTCTGATCCCAGAAAATATTGTTCTATCTCGACAATCGCTACATCCTGGGGATTGGCGGTACTTACCTTGTAAATTCTCCCTGTGTTGCTGTTGTCTACCAACAAAAATCCATCAGGATGAAAAACGATTCCATTAATGCCTATTCCTTCAGTTTTGAACTTTGGATGCTGTGAAAATACACTAGCGTTCCCATCCGGTGTGACCTTATAAATCGTGTGGGCATAGCTATCCGTGACATAAATGTTTCCCTTATCATCAAAGGCCATATCATTGGGAAAATGTTTTGAATTAACAAGTGAGGAAAGATCAACATCTGATAATCTTTTACCAGTCGTTAGATCAATACTGATCAGCCTTGCCATTTTTTTTCGTGTGTCTGCTGAGGTGAGTCGACTGTAGTTTGCATCACCAATACAAGCGAATAAACGTTTGCCATCGGGGTGAACTTTCAAGCCATAAGAGGATTTAAGCGTGCTATCGTAATGCAGAATCGAATAGTTACCCTGGCGCGTTACTTTTCCAATTGTGCCGTTGCGCATGGATGAAACGTAGAATAAGTCCGTTGTCTTGTTATACGCGATTCCTTCGGGGTAGCTGTCGTGAGCGATAAACGCTATTCGCTCTGAAGGTTTAATAGGAACGCAACTGCTAATAACAATCAGCAGGATTAGATATTTTTTCATCATTATTTTGATCTTTTAACTGCGTAAATCACTCCATTTGCATCGTCAGATATATATACTACACCTTGCTCTGTGATTGTAACACCTGCAGGTCTTCCAAAACGCATTTTTCGCTTGAACATAAGGAAGCCGGGCTTTAAAAAGCCAGTTAAAAAATCCTCCGTGCCAACTGCCACACCGTTTTTGAATTTGACACGTTGAACTTTGAACCCGACAGGCTTGCTTCGATTCCACGAGCCATGCCAACAAACAAGACCATCTTCAGCGAATTCAGTTGGAAGATTCTTTGCCGATCCAAAAAACTGAAATCCAATTGGTGCCATGTGGGCAGTCAATTCGAGAACCGAAGGAACCGAGCTCTTCACCCACTCTTCTTTTGTGTCTCCTGCAGGATCTTCACGGCTTTCATCAACTTCGTTTTTGCCATAAGCAAAAGGATATCCATAGACCCCGCCCTTTTTGATTAAGTTAACTTCTTCAGGTGGCCACTTATTTCCTTTACCGTCTCCACCATTGTCAACCCCCCACAACTCGCCTGTACGCGGATGAAAGTCAAACCCGATTGTATTTCTTAAACCAGTAGCGAATAAAGATCGCTTCCAGGTCTTCGGATCAACTTGTAGCATTGCCGCTACTTCATTGTCGTTTTCTTTACAGTCATTGCATAGAGTACCGACTGAAATGTAGAGCATACCATCAGGGCCGAAGTCAATAGTTCTGTTGGGGTGCTGGCCACCATCAGGGAGATCATTGATCAAAGTCTCATACTTGCCAAGGGTCCCATCGCTGTTCATTGGATACCTGCGCAACTCATTATTATTACACAAGTATAAAAAGTCATCTTTCATGGTGATGCCGTGAACGCCTTTAAAATCTGCGGCAACAGTTACCAACTCCTCAAACTTATTATCCCCATCGGCATCCTTCAACAACAACACATCTCCCCCGTCTCTTCTGGTCACATACAAGTGACCTGAAGGTGTTGAATACATCATGCGAGGCCTCCCGAGTCCAAAGGCCGCGATTGCTACTTCCCAACCATCAGCAACTTTAAGCATGTTCACCATGGGCGGGAGAAAGTCCAGATGTTGTGGATATTTTGTCACCATCGGAGATCTTGTCTTTGAATCCGGAGGCAACCCTCGCTGTGAAAAAGCTGAAAAATGCGTCAAAAGCAGGAAAGACGTGATCAGGCAAAGAAATTTGCTTGTCATAGGTTGAAGTTTCACGTAAATGTTAAAAGCCTATACCACACTTACTGCCGAATGGCAAAAGCACGGCTTTAGGTTTTTTTTGGAGATCTCGGCAAACTTGAACGGAAGATCCCTTCCCCTGGCAAGATTTAGTGCGATTTATCAATGCTTTTTAAATAAAAGCATTATCATCTTAAGTCCATCGAATAACTGGCCGTCAATTTTTGTTGAACATCAATGATTGATCTTCAAAGCTTTACGCCTATCCTAGCTGGTATCATTGGTACTGCGATAATGAGCATCTTTACATTGTTTGACTTTATCATATTAAAACGGCCTTACTATGTCGTTCGTACGCTCGTATTGATCCTGATTTACGGAAAGGGCGCGACCTAAACAAAACCACCTACAACCTCACTACCTAACGGTAGTATTTTTACTATTTGGTATCGGAGTTTTATTCTCGTATGGATATGGGTTCGCTGTCGATATTTTTCTATTTACTTTCTCTGTTTCCTCATCATTAATTTATGGGATCATCATAGGAACGATTGGGGTCCTTGGATGGATGCTTTTTTTATTTATTCATCATCATCCGCTAAAGTATCAACTCACAATTTGTTTCAGCATCATTTGGCACGGCCGTATTTTTTTTTAAGCTCTCACTTTATACCTTTTGTATGGATCTCTTGAGATAGCGAAACCACTAGCACAAGAGATCCCGCTTTGCTAAATAAGGACGCTATCTACAACGGAGATTTAGTTAGCCTGGATGTCAATAAAACAATTGATCGTCCCTCAATCATCACATTCTCGGAAGCCAAATGAGTTTTTGGTGGACTTACATTATAGTTGGACGTGTCTAGAACATTTTGCCATTTCTCGGAATATTTTTTTCCTGGCAACGAAAATTCAAGGGCATCATGATGTGCATTGAAAATGATGTAAAAATTGTCATCTACAATTGCATCGCCGTTTTCATCCGGCCACTGAAAGCCTTTTCCGTTAAGAAATATTCCTAGCGATTTAGCAAAGCCATCCGACCATTGTTCTTCCGTCATCTCGGTTCCATCGGCCTGAAACCAGGCGATGTCTTCTACACCTTTTCCTTTGATGGGTTTACCTTGGAACCAGCCTCTCCTGGAGAACACCGGATGGTCCCTTCTCAAATGAATTAGTTTGGTTGTAAATGATAGAAGCTCTTCGTCAATTTCATTCCAATTAATCCAGCTTAGGTCATTGTCTTGGCAATAAGCATTATTGTTACCTAGCTGCGAATTGCTGACTTCATCACCAGCTAAGAGCATTGGCACGCCTTGCGACAAGAATAGCGTCGTCAGTAAATTCCGCTTCTGTTTTTCACGTAGTGCGGACACCTCTGCATTCTTGGTTGGGCCTTCCTCGCCACAGTTCCAGGACCGGTTATGTGATTCGCCATCGTTGTTGTCTTCTTTATTTGCTTCATTATGTTTTTCATTGTAGGATACCAGATCGTGAAGGGTAAATCCATCATGTGCAGTTAGGAAGTTTATACTTGCTGTAGGGCTACGATATCCATCCGAATATAAGTCAGGGCTCCCGGTTACCCTTTGCGCAAATTCTCCGAGCATGC
>Ga0196965_1000862_pt1 | contig 14087 bp, 12 predicted proteins | sample S1_20metaG_FD_148668 | JGI IMG/M metagenome (GOLD analysis project Ga0196965, IMG submission 148668) | Soil microbial communities from Anza Borrego desert, Southern California, United States - S1_20 | ecosystem: Environmental > Terrestrial > Soil > Desert | place: USA: California | collected... | reverse complement strand
CCCCTGCCAGACCAAAGATAATGTTATGCGACAACACCAGTATGCTGAACGATGGTGTGGGTGTGCCCTCATTCTGTGATTACTGAAAATAGTGCGTTTTCTAGTTTGAAACGTAATTTTTTTAACAACTCCAGTTTGTTCCGGACACTAATAACTTCAAACATCCAACACCCAAACCTCTAACGTTTCTCTGTTACAGCATCGTTACTCCCGCGTAGAGACTTTCTTTTTGCTCAGCAACACGTGCATCTTCAATGTAATCATCGTACGTCATTAGCTTGTCGATAAATCCGTTTGGTGTTATTTCGATGATCCGGTTTGCTACGGTATTGGTAAATTCATGATCGTGAGATGTGAACAATACCGTTCCTGGAAAATCTTTCAATGCATTATTAAACGCTGTGATCGACTCGAGATCAAGGTGATTGGTCGGTTCATCAAGAATGAGAAGATTGGCTCCTGCAAGCATCATACGGGAAGTCATGCAACGCATCTTCTCCCCACCTGATAACACATTACATTTCTTGAATACCTCTTCTCCGGAGAATAACATCTTACCGAGAAATCCCCGAATGTACACCTCATCTTTGTTTTCTTCTTCAGCAAACTGACGAAGCCATTCGATAAGATTATCGTTCGATTGAAAATATTTTTCATTATTACTGGGGAGGTATGCCGTGGTGATGGTTTGGCCAAACTTAAACTCACCACTGTCCGGTTTTTGTTCACCGGCAAGAATTTTAAATAACGCTGTGATCGCCAGACTTTGTTTACTGAGAAAGGCAATCTTGTCGCCTTTGTTTACATACAGATCAAGCCCTTTGAATAGAACATTACCGTTCAGGGAAGCACTCAGATTCTCGATTTGCAAAATCTGATCACCTGCGGTTCTTTTCTGTTGGAAAATGATGGCGGGGTAACGCCGGGTAGAAGCCTGGATGTCGTCGACGTTGATCTTTTCCAATAATTTTCTTCGACTGGTAGCCTGACGTGATTTAGAGGCGTTTGCACTGAAACGCGCAATGAACTCCTGTAATTCTTTACGTTTTTCTTCCGCCTTTTTATTGGCTGAAGAGCGTTGTGACAAAGCCAACTGGCTTGATTGATACCAGAAAGAATAGTTACCCGTGTACAGCCTGATCGCACTAAAGTCGATATCAACAACATGGGTACACACGGTATCAAGAAAGTGACGATCGTGAGATACGACGATCACGGTATTTTGAAATTCCAGGAGAAAGTCCTCCAGCCAGGTGATCGTGTTAATGTCCAGGTCGTTGGTAGGTTCATCGAGGATAAGAATGTCGGGATTTCCATAGAGCGCCTGCGCCAGGAGCACACGCACTTTTTGATTTCCATTTAATTCTTTCAGTGGTTTGTAATGATCGATCTCAAGAATACCCAGTCCACTTAAGAGGGCAGCCGCATCAGATTCGGCATTCCAGCCATTCATTTCGGCAAATTCACCCTCAAGTTCGGAAGCCCGAATACCATCTGCTTCGGAGAAATCCGGTTTTTCGTAGATGGCGTCCTTCTCTTTCATAATACTCCACAACTTTGTATGACCCATCATAACGGTATCGATAACACTGATTTCGTCAAACTCGTGGTGATTTTGGCGTAATACCGCCATTCGCTTTCCAGGTTCAATACTCACATTACCGCGGGTAGGATCAATATCCCCCGCAAGGATTTTCAGGAACGTTGATTTGCCGGCACCGTTTGCACCGATCACACCATAGCAATTTCCCTGGGTGAATTTGATGTTCACCTCATCAAACAAAACTCTTTTTCCGAACTGGAGCGAAAGATTATTAGCAGCAATCATGATTAAAAATAGAATGAAACAGCAAAGGTAGCAAAAGAACAGATTGACTCAGGTAATCGCTAAAAACTATCTTTGAAAATGATCAGATAATTCGAATGGACAACGTTTTCTTATCATCGCTTTCCTGTTGTTTGAAATTGAGCGGGGTCATCAGTTAGCAATACTTTAATCTCGCGATCGCTTTGCAGATTGGTCATTTGCATTTGGATCCACGGATAACGCTTTTTTACTTTAGCGGAAAGCGGCTTTACGGTAAACAGTTTTGGATTTGGTAAGCATGCAGCGATCATGGCAGCCTGGCTCCGGGTAAGCTGTTTGGCTGGTTTTTTAAAATATGTCTGGGAAGCCGCTTCTATTCCGAAGATGCCTTTACCCATCTCTGAGACGTTGAGGTAAACTTCAAGGATTCTGCGTTTACCCCAGATCGTTTCAATTAAAAAGGTGAAGTAGGCTTCCAGTCCTTTCCGGAAATAACTTCTGCCATTCCATAGGAAGACATTCTTGGCAACTTGCTGACTAATCGTTGATCCGCCGCGAATTCTTCCGGGTTTTCGATTATTGTATTCAATTGCCTTCTCTATGCTTTTCCAATCAAAACCAGTATGATCGGGAAAAAGCTGATCTTCAGAGGCAATCACTGCCAACCGGGCATTTGGAGAAATCGATTCGAGTGATACGTAGTCACGCTTCAGGCCGTTGCCTTCTATCCAATTCGTTAGCTGTATTATGGTGATTGGTGGATCAACCCATTTCAGTACGATAAGATAAATTAAGGGCGTTACAAATAGGACAACTAAAAACACGCTTATCTTTTGCCAAAGACTCCGTCCTTTGCTACGTACACTCATCGGGATAGGGGATTCGCACAAAAATACGGAAATAGCCTTACCTCCATAAAAGTTGCAAATTTAATTTTAGGCCTTTCCCGCGAGGGTGTTGTCCTTCTATGTTCGGTTAACTCGCTTTCCCTTTCAAATCCCAATGATCCTTAATCACCTCGCCCTGATCATTTTTCTTCAACGTACGGGCATACCGTTGGCCACGGATCCGATCACCGGATTTCTTACCGATAAAGACCGTTACGGCGTTTCCGTCAGAATCTGTTTTAATAACAAGATCGTTTCCTTTATACGATGTGTTAATAATCGCGGAAGCTTCATAATGTTTACGGAGTTGTTTCTGGAGAGATTCATTCAACGGCATGGGTACTGTATTTAAGATTACGTTTATAAAGATTGTGCCGTAATACTGTAGGATATTTCAACAGCAGTGATTTGTTCGTGGGGAAATTAGTCGCCAGATACGGGCAAAGTAGTTTTTATACACAGCGGCACCGCTTTGGTTATTAAGGAAAGTATAAAAAATTAATGTTTAACAAATTTACTTTAATAACACTATGAAAAAATTAATGTTAACGATGGCCGGTCTGCTTTTGGTGAGCTTAATGGCAGTGAATGCACAGGTAACACAGGATACGTCATCTTTAAATCAACCATCTACAGGTTATCAGGATGATATGAACATGGATAACATGGAACCACTTCAAAGCACTGATGTTCCAGCCTCGTTAAGAAGCACCCTTCAGGGAAGTGAATATTCAGGATGGGAAGAAGGAAAAGTATATCGCAACACGACTTCTAACGAATACATTGTTGTGGTAGGCGATGAAGATGCAAAAGTTTACCGCTTCGATAGCAATGGCCAACGTATCGAAGATGGATCTCAGTCTGGTGAAGCTGGACAAGATCAATCCGGACAAACAGATACAGGTAGTGGTTCTACCGGAACTACAGGCTCTGGCTCAACTGGAACTACAGGCTCTGGCTCAACCGGAACAACTGGTTCAGGTTCAACTGGAACTACCGGTTCAGGTTCAACTGGAACAACTGGTTCAGGTTCAACCGGAACAACTGGTTCAGGTTCAACTGGAACAACTCCTACAGAATAATAAATAAGAATCTCTTATCAAAGTCGGGGCAATTTGTCCTGACTTTTTTTATGCGCTTACAATAACGAGCAAGGTGGTATAACAATTAAGCCTTAGTAACAAATTAAATCTATGCGTTATGAATAAAGATAAAGAAACAATCAAGCGTCGGAAAATAGCCATTCTAACGGAGAACGGATTTGAACAGATAGAATTAACAAGTCCTAAGGAAGCTTTGGAAAAGGCGGGACATGAAGTAACGCTCATTTCGCCCCAGCCAGAAAAGGTAAAAGCATGGGATCACGACCATTGGGGGATTGAACTTCCTGTCGACGTGCACCTCAATGATGCAGATGCCGAAGACTATGATGCACTGCTTCTTCCGGGTGGTGTATTAAATCCTGACAAACTTCGGATGAATGAAGATGCAGTTAAATTCGTCCAGCAGTTTTTTTCAACCGGAAAAGTAATTGCAGCGATCTGTCATGGTCCTCAAATTCTGATCGATGCCAATGTGCTCGAAGGACGCCAGGTAACCTCATACCCCTCAATTAAAAAAGACATTATGCACGCCGGCGCTATTTGGATAGACCAGGAAGTGGTAGTTGATAGCGGTCTCGTTACCAGCCGAAATCCGGATGATCTTCCTGCGTTTAATGCTAAAATGCTAGAAGAACTTCAGGAAGGAACTCACGACCGTAATAAGCGCGCTGTGTTTGCCAAAAGTTAATTCGGTTCAAAGTCTGACCTTCGATAACGACGGGATTGTGCCCAATCGTTTGATGTTTGATGTTTGATGTTTGAAGTTGAGCCTTACACTGATTTCCGGAGGGACAGGTTCTTTGAATACAAGTTTGGGTGACCACCGTGGTCCGTCCCCGTAATCGGGACTGGACCTGTCCGTCCTTAAAGGATGAAAAAATTCCACCAATTTCGAAAACAACTTGCAGCTTATAGCCTGAGGCCTGTAGCTGATGTAAGAACACATCGGTTACTCGGCCCGCCGCTAAGTCTTTGAACGATTTCCCGTTGTTCCGAGCGAATTATCGTACCCTACTTTACATTATGTCCACCAATTGGAAACAAACAATGATGTTGAATGCAGGAAAAACAGCTTGCCGCACATGCTTGCTATCATAAATTTGAGGTGTACTTTAACGTTTGCACCACCTTAAATTTTTACAATGCGGATCATCTTTATTTTTCTCCTGGCAGGGTACTTTCCGGCAGTTGCTCAGAACCTGATTGATAAAAAGGCAACCCAAGAAACAAAGTCGCTATACAACAACTTATTTAAGATTTCAGATAAGGGTTTCATGTTCGGCCATCAGGATGGTGATGCTTATGGCGTTGGATGGAATGCCGAGCCAGGCCGTTCTGATGTAAAAGAAGTTTGTGGAGACTATCCGGCTGTCCACGGTTGGGATATTGGCCGGATTGAAATTAAACAACCCTACAACCTTGATTCCGTGGACTTTGATAAAATGGTTGGGTGGATCCAGGCAAACTATAAGCGCGGCGGGATCAATACCGTTTCCTGGCACGTCGATAACCCGGTAACAAAAAAGGATTCATGGGATACGACATCCGCTGTTAAACATATTCTGCCGGGCGGAGAATTACATCTTTATTTCGTTGGGCAACTTGATCTTTTGGCCGATTTCCTGAAACGTTGTAAATCCGGTAAAACATATATTCCCATTATTTTTCGCCCTTATCATGAGCACAACGGAAATTGGTTTTGGTGGGGAAAGGGAAATGTTTCTGAATCAGATTATATCAAGCTCTGGAAATTTACCATTGATTATTTAAGGAATGAAAAGCAATTGCATCATCTCATTTATGCGTTCTCACCGGATCGCAGCAGGTTAAATATGGATTTGTTAAGTTCATCTTATCAGTATGGTTATCCTGGTGATGATTATGTTGATCTTTTAGGGTTAGACAATTACATGGATGTTGGTGTTAAATGGAATACCAAAACAACCCAGCAACAACGGGAAGATTTTGTAAAATCGCTGAAGGCAGTCTCCGACCTGGCAAAAGAAAAAAATAAAGTTGCGGCTATTACCGAGACTGGATTGGAGTCAATCACCAATCCGGCATGGTTTACAGAAGTCATTCTTAATCCATTGAAACAAAATCGGGATATAAAAATCGCCTATGTCATGGTATGGAGAAACGATAGACCGAATCATAGCTATGCGCCTTATCCCGGCCATCCTGCTGCTGATGATTTTAAAAAATTCTTCAACGATGAAAGAACCGTTTTTGAAAGTGATCTTAAAGATGTCTATAAATCAAAATAGTTAACGCAAATGAATTTTACTTTACTGGACGTCAGTATCATACTCGGTTACCTGGCGATGACCGTAATGATTGGTTTTATACTGAAGAAAAAAGCATCGCAAAACATCAAGAGTTATTTTCTTGGCAGCAACACATTGCCGTGGTACATGCTCGGCCTTAGTAATGCTTCCGGCATGTTTGATATCTCGGGTACCATGTGGATGGTTACTTTACTTTTTGTTTACGGCGTAAAAAGTGTATGGGTACCGTGGTTGTGGCCGGTGTTCAATCAGATTTTTATGATGGTGTATCTTTCCGCCTGGTTACGCAGATCAAATGTGTTAACCGGTGCAGAGTGGATCGGCTTTCGGTTTGGTAAAGGAAAAGGATCCAGTATGTCGCATATTATTGTAGTTGGGTTTGCTATTCTCAGCGCGCTTGGCTTTTTAAGTTATGGTTTCATTGGTATCGGTAAATTCATTGAAGCATTTGTGCCTTGGACCCTGGTATCACCTTATATACCTTTTGAGCTTACGCCCGAGCAGGTTCCGCATTTCTATGGTATTGTACTTACTTCTATCGCTACGTTATATGTAATCCTCGGCGGCATGATGTCTATCGTCTGGACCGATGTATTACAATTTACCATCATGACAGTGTCGTGTTTTATTATCGGTATTATCGCCATGAACAAAGTGGATCAGGCCTCTTTGTATGCGCTTGTGCCGGAAGGGTGGAGCAATGTGTTTTTTGGTTGGGAACTTGGTCTCGACTGGAGTAACATCATGCCTTCTGTCAATAATAAAATTGCTTCCGATGGATTCTCGTTGTTTGGTATTTTCTTTATGATGATGTTGTTCAAAGGCGTCTTTGCCAGTATGGCTGGTCCCGCACCAAACTACGACATGCAGAAAGTATTAGCAACCAAAAGCCCTGCTGAAGCAGCGAAAATGAGCGGCTTCGTGTCTCTGGTACTTTTGTTTCCACGCTATTTTATGATTGCCGGATTCACCGTGCTGGCCATTGTTTTTTTACGTGGAGAATTCCTTGCCATGGGTGATAACGTAGACTTTGAAACTGTATTACCTCTGGCCATTAATGAATTTGTTCCTGCCGGATTAATGGGACTTTTCCTCGCTGGATTACTTGCTGCGTTTATTTCTACTTTTGCATCTACAGTGAACGCAGCGCCGGCTTACCTTATCAATGATATCTATTTGAAATACATCAACCCTCAGGCGGAGCGTAAACAATTAATCAATTACAGTTACCTGATATCACTGGCCGTTGTGGTATTGAGTACGTTGATTGGACTTTATGTTCTCAGTATTAATACTGTTATTCAGTGGATTGTTTCCGCATTATACGGTGGATACATTGCTGCCAATGTATTGAAATGGCATTGGTGGAGATTTAACGGTCATGGATATTTTTGGGGAATGGCGGCGGGTATCATTGCCTCTATGATTTTTCCGTTAATATTCCCCACAACGCTTCCGCTATACTACTTTCCACTTACATTTCTGGTTTCTATTATTGGTTGTTTTGCCGGAACTTATGCAGCGCCAGCTACAGAAGAAGCTGTGCTGAAAAATTTCTATCGCAAAGTAAGGCCGTGGGGTTTCTGGAGACCAGTTCATGATAAAGTGATAGCGGAAGATCCGGCGTTTAAAAAGAATAAGAATTTTAAACGCGATATGTTTAACGTTGCCATCGGTATCGTTTGGCAGATGTGTTTAACACTCGCACCCATCTATATTATTATCCGGGAAGATTTGCCGTTGATCACCACAATTGGAATCTTACTGGTAACGTCCATCATCCTGAAGAAAAACTGGTATGATAAATTGGGAAAAGATGAATTGGATTCGGCTGATAATGACACCGGTTCCGCTATTCCTGTAAAAGAACAATTAACTTCCAATGTCGTTTAGATAAGCTTCCGTAAAATCAATTAATATAAAATGAGTACTTCGTCACATTTGGAGAAAGTAAAAGCGCTTTTTGATCAGCATGAAAAATTAATCACCCGTAAAAACGAACCGATTATCCCAGGTAATGGAATTTATACCCGGTATAAAAATCCCATTCTTACAGCTGCTCATGCACCGGTATTCTGGCGGTATGATCTTAATCCTGAAACAAATCCATTGTTAATGGAGCGGATTGGCGTAAACGCAGCATTCAATGCGGGGGCTATGGAATGGAACGGAAAGATTGTGCTGGTGGTGCGCACAGAAGGTGTAGATCGTAAATCGTTCTTCGCAATCGCTGAAAGCGAAAACGGCATTGACAACTTCAGATTTTGGGATTACCCGATCACCTTACCGCAGACCAGCGAGCGTGATACCAACGTATATGATATGCGCCTGACCCGCCATGAAGATGGTTGGATCTATGGATTGTTTTGTACAGAACGTCGTGATGCCAATGCACCAGAATCTGATCAGTCTGCAGCCAATGCCCAATGCGGTATCGCCCGAACAAAAGACCTGATAAATTGGGAACGCTTACCCGATCTTGAAACGAATGGGGCCCAACAACGTAACGTGGTATTGCATCCCGAATTTATCCAGGGAAAGTATGCGCTTTATACGCGTCCACAGGATGGATTTATTGATGCAGGAAAAGGTGGAGGTATAGGCTGGGGGTTGTGTGACACTATGGAGAATGCTGTGGTGAAAGAAGAAAAGATCATTGAGCCGAAGGTATATCACACCATTAAAGAAGTAAAGAACGGTCAGGGACCCGCGCCGATAAAAACAGACAAAGGATGGGTTCATCTTGCGCATGGTGTGCGCAATACGGCTGCAGGATTACGTTATGTGCTATACATGTTTATGACGGACCTCAAAGATCCTTCAAAAGTAATTTATCGCCCGGGAGGACATTTCATAGCACCTGAAGGTGAAGAGCGTGTAGGCGATGTTTCGAACGTTACGTTTGCCAACGGATGGGTGACTAAAAGCAACGGCGATGTTTTTATTTATTATGCCTCGTCGGATACACGCATGCATGTAGCTACGTCAACCATAGAGAAACTTGTTGATTATTGTATGAATACACCGGAGGATGGATTACGCTCAGCAAGCAGTGTGGTGGAAAGAAATAAACTGATTCAAAAGAACTTTGCATGGCTTAAAGAAAATAAGCTTAAGATTTAGTATGGAATTGAAGGAAAGTTTTCTGGTACTCAAAAAGGAAATGTACGATGAGTTGACAAAGAATATACTGCCTTATTGGACCAACAAAATGGCTGATGCTAAATACGGAGGATTCTACGGCAGGAGGGACGGACATGATCAACTTGTGGAACTTGCACCGAAAGGCGTGATTCTCAACACCCGCATACTTTGGACTTTCTCTCAGGCAGCACGTCAGGTTTCTGGAGAATATCTTACTGTGGCGTCACGTGCGTACCACTACCTGATAACATACTTTTTTGACAATGAGAACGGTGGCGTTTACTGGATGGTCGATCATAAGGGTGAACCTGTTGAAACCAAGAAGCAAGTATATGCACAGGCTTTTGCCATTTACGCGTTAACAGAATATTACCTGGCCACACAGCACACTGAAAGTCTCGAAAAAGCGATTCAATTATTTGAATACATTGAACGATACAGCTTTGATCCAATCTACAATGGTTACCTGGAGGCTTTCGACCGTGATTGGAATTTAATGGAAGACCTTCGTCTCAGCGATAAAGATGCGAATGAAAAGAAGACCATGAATACACATCTTCATGTGCTTGAAGCGTATACAAATCTCTATCGTTGCTGGCCAGAACCAAAACTCAAGAAACAGCTCGTGAATCTGATCGAATTGTTTCGTGATAAAATTGTGAGTTCCGATTTTCATTTTAAACTTTTCTTCGATGAACAATGGAATGTGAAATCAGAAGAAATTTCTTACGGACATGACATTGAGGGAAGCTGGCTTTTATTTGAAGCCGCTGAAGTTACAGGTGAAGAAACGATGATTGAGGAAATGAAAGCGCTTTCAGTAAAGATGGTAGATGTCGCGATCGCAGAAGGCCTGGATCACGATGGCGGTTTAATGAACGAGAAACACGACACCGATAAACATTGGTGGCCACAGGCAGAAGCGCTTGTGGGTTTGATTAACGCATGGCAGCTAACCTCTAAACGAGAATACTTCCTCACCACGATCAAAGTCTGGAACTTCATCAAGCAAAATCTTATTGACCGCGAATCAGGTGAGTGGTTTTGGCGTGTAGATCGTGCCGGTCACGTCAATTACGAAGAAGACAAAGCCGGCCCATGGAAATGCCCTTACCACAACGGCAGGGCTATGCTTGAATTGATGAAGCGCCTTCGGTCAAAGGTTTAAGCAACCATCTTGCTTTAAAAGAAGTGCTATAATTCGAGCGTTTTGTTGTACCGCAAAGTCCGAAGGATAGCACGGCTCGCAATGAAATTCACATCAGTCGTTATACCGCGTAGTTGGAAGATAGCAAAGTTCGCAACGCATTTCACACCAGTCCCTTCGGGAGGACATATCCATAGCCCACGGTTTTAACCATGGGTCTAAAACGAATCAATAATCAGTGCCACGTGGTTTAAATGATAGACCTACAAAAGTTCATGGCACGAAACATGCCATTTACATCATGATGGAACTGTTAAGGTGCAAAAAACAAATAGTGTCCCAAGTAAGTCCCATCGGGACGACATACATGTAGCCCACGGTTTTAACCGTGGTTCTAAAAGGAAACGATAGCCCGTGCCACGTGGTTTAAAAGATAGACCTACAAAAGTTCATGGCACGAAACATTCCAAATATATTCAGACCAACTAATCTGTTAAGAAACGTAATTGTGCTATCCATAGAACCGTGTCAAACGAGTTCGCGGGTGCTTGTTTACCGCGCTGTTCTGAAGGCAATGAAGTTTGTAAGGATTTTCCATCCGTCCCATCGGGACGACTGATCAATAGCCAACGGTTTTAACCGTGGGTTTAAAACGAATTGATAACCCGTGCCACGTGGTTTAAAAGATAGATATACAAAAGTTCATGGCACGAAACATTCCAATTACATTCGTATGACGGTCATGCCAATCGAATCGGTTAATCGGCATAAAAACAATTACGTGATTCATGAATGATAGTCAACGATTCGTTGGTGGTTGTTTTATCGTATAGTTCTAATAGCAAAGCTTGGAAAGGACTTTTCTCTCAGTCGAATCGGGACGATATATCTGTAGCCCACGGTTTTAACTTCAGGTTTAAAACGAATCGATAGCCGGTGCCATGTGATTAAAAAGATAGACCTACAAAAGTTCATGGCACGAAACATTCCAAATATATTCAGACCAACTAATCTGTTAAGATACGTAATTGTGCTATCCATAAAGCTTTTCAACGAATTCGCAGGTGTTTGTTTACCGCGCTGTTCTGAAGGCAATGAAGTCTGCGAGATATCCCATCCGTCCCATCGGGACGACAGATCAATAGCCCACGGTTTTAACCGTGGTTTTAAAACGAATTGATAACCCTTGCCACGTCGTTTAAAAGATAGATCTACAAAAGTTCATGGCACGAAACATTCCAATTACATTGTATGACGGTCATGCCAAATCGAATCAGGTAATCGGCATAAAAACAATTACGACGGTGCTTGTTTACCACCCATTCCGAACTTTCTTCCCTGTTTTTCGGATGTCCGTTAGAGAAAAACCGAACTCCTTATCAACACCTTCGAAACTTTAATGACTTAAAAAAGTTCCCCTTCCTACCTTTGAATCACCTTGAACAAGCTTGAACATCTTTGTTTCGGCCTCAGTACTAAGGAATTTCTATTCTTGGGTTATTATTTAACCAGGAACATCATGAGAAAATTTTCTGATTTAATCCTCGTCTCTCGCACGATCGGTGATTTCCTTAAACAATCCTTCCGTGGAATATTCTCCGGAACGCCTGCCCGAATTCATATTCCCATCACCGTGCTGAAGCAGAAAGATTCCCGGTTTAAATAAGATCGAATACTAAGGCAAATAATCACTTAAAGCAATCAGTAAACATATACTATGAAAATTCTAACCGCATCTTTTTTTTATGTTGTTATCCTATTAACGGGCTATGATGGAGTCTCAAACGGCATAACCAATCCCAAAGTAAAATGGAAATTCAAAACACAAGGTCCCGTACGAGGATCAGCGGTTGTTACGGCTGACCATATTTATTTTGGAAGCGCAGAGGGATTTTTTTACGCATTAAATAAATCGGATGGAAGTTTACTATGGAAATACGAAACCAAGGGTGCCATTGTAGGAGCGGCTTCGGTCTCCACCGAAACGGTTGTTCTTACCAGTCGGGATAATTTTGTCTATGCGCTTAATTCAAAAACAGGTGAGCTTACATGGAAGTTTGAAATGAATCCAATCTTTCCTGGCTACATGGAATGGGAATATTTTACGGCAGCACCTGTTGTTTCAGGAAATAAAGTGCTGATCGGCTCTGGTGATAGCCACCTCTATGCGTTAAACCTGAGTGATGGAAAATTGTTATGGAAGTTTAAAACTGGTGGTAGAATTCGATCAACACCTTTGGTTGATAATCAAACAGTTTATCAGGCGAGTCACGACGGCATTATCTATGCGTTGGATATTGAAACCGGTAAATTACAATGGGGATTCAAAACACTTGGTGCTTCACTCGATAAGTCCTCGGGATTTGACCGCACACATATTTTTTCAAAGCCATGTCTAAAAAATGGTTTGCTTGTTTTTGGTTCCCGCGATGGAAATGTTTACGCCATCGACATCAAAACAGGAAATATGAAATGGAAGTTTAGCTATGGAATGACATGGGCCATGTCGACAACTATTGAAGACGAAACGGTTTTTGTAGGATGGTCAACCAATAATACATTCAGTGCACTTGATTTGAAAACCGGTAATGAGAAGTGGAAGTACTTATGCAACTCGGTTGTGTTCTCTACAGCAGCAATACAGGGCAATCAGGTTGTTTTCGGCTCTGGAGATGGCAACCTGTATTGTATGGATAAGACTACCGGTAAGAAAAACTGGCAGTACAACATCGGTCGAGAAATTCATTCCTCTCCGGTTTATGATGGGTCGGCCATATATTTCGGCAGCGACGATGGGTATTTTTACGCCCTTGCGGAAAGTGAAAAATTTTACACCGCAGTATATCATCCGAAAAATGAAAGTACAGCCTATCCGTTAATTGAAGAAAAAATCACACCGTACCTAAAGGACAAAGATTTCAAGCAACTTGATTCAGCGAAACTTTATCGATTCATTAAAGATCGGATTGAAGATAAAGCCCCAAGTGTAATCGTTTTTGCCTACGATATCGTTCCCTCCAATATAATGGGCGAGAATCCTGAAAAAGGAATGGTGCGTCAATACCTTGAAGCGGGTGGGAAGGTCATTTGGCTGGGTGGTATACCAAATCTGTTTTACTTTACTTCCAAAGGAAAATTTGTCGGCCCGAAAGATATTTCTATCGCATCGCGTTTACTGGAAACCGAATTTGGCTCACCCGAAGAATCTGGAAACTATTACAGTAAAGCAACACAGGATGGATTAAATCTTGGTTTACCGGTGTGGTTTAAATCAACGCATTCGGCGTCACCCAAAAATGTAATACCGCTGGCATACGATGAATATGGTCGCGTAAGCGCCTGGATGAAACGTTTTAATCCACGTCCATCGTCTGGATTTATTTCGCTTAGAACGTGGGCCTGGGCCGTTGCCATAACAAACGAAGATCTTGAAATGATCCATCGTGTCGCGATGTGGGGGTTGGAATGAGTTTGTGGTTTAAAGTGTTTTTCGATACGCTTCAAGCTGCAGGCTGTAAGGTTCAGGTTGTTTTCGAAATTTCATGAGATTTCAAAAATAGTCTCGCGCTTTCAGCCGCGGGCTGCCTTTAGATTTGAATCACTATTAATACTACTTACGGTTATTGTAGTTGTGATTTTCTTTTTTGGTTCTTTTTTCTTTTGTGAAATTGTGGATAACGTTAACACTGACTGAGGCAAATTAGGCGAGCT
>Ga0196965_1000861_pt1 | contig 14134 bp, 15 predicted proteins | sample S1_20metaG_FD_148668 | JGI IMG/M metagenome (GOLD analysis project Ga0196965, IMG submission 148668) | Soil microbial communities from Anza Borrego desert, Southern California, United States - S1_20 | ecosystem: Environmental > Terrestrial > Soil > Desert | place: USA: California | collected... | reverse complement strand
TTCCTTTTCATCTTTGGCAGAAGCTCGTTTAATTGCCGCCTCAATTCTATCCTTCGGCATGTTATCCGTTTTTGCATTTTGAATTAAGGACCGCAGGCGAGGGTTGGTTTCAGGATCAGGGCCACCGTTCTTTACAGCTATTGAAATTTCTTTACCATATTTCGTAAATGTTTTGGACATCCAATCCCATCTTTTCTCCTTTCGGCCCCTTCTGAATTCAAATGCTCTTCCCATAAGTTTTAACTATTGTTTATTAAACAGGCTTTTATAACTGCCGGCAAAGATAAAATAAATAGAAACTACAGTAAATATTTCCGGCTTATTTGAACTGGATTTTTTTCTTTTAAATAGAATGAATCCATATTAAAATTAATTCATATAATTTTAAAGAAAATCTTGTATCATATTCGTTTAAATTATTTAGAATTATACTTTAGATCAGTTTGTGAAGCGGACCTGTGTCTTTTTAAATTATCCAAACTATTCTTGTTGCAAAATACCAGACATAAAATAGCCAGGATTATAAATCATCGGTGGCATTAAAAATTTAATTATATACACATGAAATGGGCATAAACAGAAGCATATCAAAATGTGGATGAATATTATGCGAATTCCATGTGACAATTAAAAAACAATTATATACACATGAAACCCTCATGGAACAAAGTAAAACAAAAGGAATGAAAATGGCAGAGGGTTCCATATGTTCCCATGAATTTAAAAACATTTACGTATGAAAGCAAAATTTAAACTAGGCGCCCTGAATGTGGTGATTACAGATGATAAAATAGAGCATGACGAGACCAAAGCCGTAATTCATAAGGTAAAAGATGACGAAGAATATACCTTTGATGCAATTACTTGTTTGGCCAGACCAGTTGAATTTTCTGTCCTTAACCGATTATATTCTCTTGATAAAAAGGAGGTGAGGAAAATCTGCGATATAGTAAATACGACAAAAGAAACCGGAGTTATTTCTACCGATAATTACCACCTCATTTTAAGTCCAATGTTCGACAGATTCACCTTTTTTGGAAAAGATGAAGCCGAAAAATTAACCAATGAAGTGATTGATGAATGTATTAAGCTTAATGTAAAAAGCCTGAGAGTTACACAGTTTTGTCTTATGCTTCATGAACATCCGGTTTTTGACCAATTTAAAGGTATTCTACAGGCTTTTACTTCCAGGAAAGATTCCCCATTGGACCTTGTTTATTTTGATGTTCCTGATAAATATTTTTATGAACTGAACATTTTCTTTCAGACTTTCGAAAAGAAACCAGTTAAGAACTAAGAGTTCAGTTTAATTTATAAGAATAAATGTGGAGGATACTTTAGATGTAATTATTATTGGTGCGGGGCCCATTGGAATGGCTTGTGGTATTGAAGCCACAAAATCCGGACTGAGTTATTTAATAATTGAAAAAGGATGCCTGGTAAATTCTATTTATCATTATCCATTAAATATGACCTTTTTCTCGACCTCTGAGAGGCTTGAGATAGGCGAAGTACCCTTCATTTGCAATAATCCAAAACCCAACCGTACAGAAGCGCTTGAATATTACAGAAGGGTAGCTATTTCCTGGCAACTCAAGATCAATCTTTATGAAAAGGTAAAAGCAGTTGAGCAATATGGCAATTTCTATAAATTAAAGACTTCAAAAAAAGAATACTTAACCCGGTCAATTATTATTGCTACGGGTTTCTATGATATTCCTAACCTTTTAGGAATTGAAGGCGAAGAATTGCCTAAAGTGCTGCATTATTACAGGGAAGCTCATCCATTCTGGGGGCAAAAGATTGCTGTGATCGGGGCAGCTAACTCTGCTGTAGATGTTGCTTTAGAAACTTTTAGAAAAGGCGCCGAAGTCACAATGGTAATTCGTCAGGCTTCTTTTGGTGATAATATAAAATATTGGGCAAAACCGGATATTGAAAACCGGGTTAAAGAAGGATCTATTAAAGCTTATTTTAATTCAAGTCTGTTAAGAATTGGAGAAAAGGATATTGATATTCTTACGCCCAAAGGTTTGGTTACTGTTCCAAATGACTTTGTACTTTCTATGACAGGTTACTTACCCAATTTCACTTTGCTTGAGAAAATGGGTATTTCTGTTGGCGATGATGAAATGAAGACACCGGTCTACAACCCTGAAACAATGGAAACTAATATGTCAGGCGTTTATTTGGCAGGTGTTATTTGTGGAGGATTAAAGACCAACAAATGGTTTATTGAAAATTCGAGGGTACATGCAGAAGTTATCATCAGGGACATCTTAACAAAAAGAGGAGAAGCAACTATAAGTTCCTAGCGTCGAATTGATTTCCTCTGTTTAGAATACTACTCAATTTTTCTAAGTCCTCCTTTTCATGTAAAGCATTAATTACAATCCTGGTGATCGGCAAGTCTTGAGGCGTTGGATAAGGAAAACTGGAAATTAATATATCTTTTGAGAAAAGAAAATTATATAGTTTCTGATCCTGGGTATAAAAGACCGGAAAGTCAGGAAGAAAGCTAAACATCGACCATTTAGGAAGGAGATTGATAAAATAGTTTATGTTCTTTCTTAACTTTTTTCTTGCCTCTTTATAAACTTCTCCGGCATTGGTAAAGGCATGAAGATAAGCAGGAATTATTGGAGAACTTCCTCCAAAAGCTGAAGTCATTTTTAACCCTTCGATAAGCTTTTTACTTCCAGCTATCACTCCTCCGGGGATTCCCAGCGCTTTTCCAAGAGATCCGACAATAACGATATCTACCTCAGTTGTTTTTGATAACCTCTGAAAAATGCCTTGCCCCTCCTCTCCTATTATACCTAACCCATGGGAGTCATCGATTATTAAAGTTATTCTTTTGTCCTTTGGTAGCTTAGAAATCCAGTCAAAGGAAGTTGGTTTAGCATATAAAGGGTCAACTGAATTACTAATCAAAAAAACATCTTCCTGTTCTTCTTTTAGGTAAACTATCAGATTTTCAACCCAATCGTCAAAGTCTCCAGAATAAAAATCACTATTTGTATGGGTAAGGGCAGGATGAGTATTTGGAGCATAAATAAACTTCCCTCTTCCTTTTAAATATTCTATCAGAATTTTACCGGCAAGAAATCCACTGGAAACGGTCAGTGCAGATCCAGTACCTATAAATTCACTTAAATAATTTTCAGCCTCTTCAAAAATTGCCAATTGTAAATTGGATATTCTTGAACTGGAAAAATTAGAACCATAAAGATTCATTCCCTCAAAAAGAAGCTCTCTAAATGCCTGATTGTGGGAAATACCTAAATAAGAGGTTCCTGAAAAATAAAGGTATTCTTTATTATTTATTGAAGTCGTTCTTCCCGGAAGTGAAGTGGTTTTAGCCATTAATTATATCAACTTTTTAAGATAACGCCCAAACCATTTCTCTCCGGAAAAGATACACTTCCATTTTCTATAGTTACTCCTTCAGCAATGTCATGTTCCAACAAAAGCGCCCCATCCATATCCACATAATCTAGCATGGGAAGCAGCTGAGCTATCGCGGAGATGCCAACTGAAGACTCGGTCATACATCCTACCATTATTTTCATACCATAATTTCTGCCGTCGGCTATCATTCTTCTGGCCGGGGTTAAACCGCCGCATTTGGTTAGTTTTATATTTATTCCATGAAAGTGTCCCTTACATTTTTGAACGTCCCCTTCTGTCTGGCAGCTTTCATCCGCTATCAGCGGCAAAACGCTCTTACTATATAAAACTTTCATACCCTCCCAATCTTCGGCATGAAGTGGTTGTTCTATAAATTCAACGTTAAGTTTTTTAAGTTCCACCGCGTTTTCTGATGCTTCATCTACTGTCCATCCGCAGTTAGCGTCAACCCTAAAAGTGGAATTCGTATGTTTTCTAAGTTCTTGTATGATTTTAACATCTTCCTTTGTCCCTAATTTGATTTTGTATAAGGGCCATGGCTTTTCTTTTAATTTTTCAACCATCTTTTCAATGGTATCAATACCGATGGTATAATTGGTTAAAGGGAGATTTTCAATTTTCAATCCCCATAATTCATATAACGGACTTTCTTTCAATTTTCCATACAAATCATTAGCCGCTATATCCAAGGCACACAAAGCAAAATGATCCTTCTTTAAATAAGGATACATTGTTTCCCAAAACTTTTCAGGACTATCCAATTTAGAGTTTTCAATTTTCTCCCTGATTTGTTCAAGGTCGTTCATCATTTTCTCAATCGTGATTCCGTAATAAGGATTGGCCGTTGCCTCCCCATAGCCACTCAGTCCATTTTCCTGAAGCTCTACGATTAGAGTTTTTTGAATATCATGCGCTCCATGGAAAATCTTAAAAGTATGTTTGAGCTTTAAGTCAAAGGAATGTAAAATTAATTTCATAACGGCCTGGATTGAGTATAACTGAAGGTAAGCAATTTATAAAATAAAAGCCTAAAGCAAGTAGCTATAGGCTTGTGGTTTTATAATAAAAGCAGGTGTTAATGCATTTTAGCAATCTTCTTAAAGGAGGTGATGATGCCTTTGATCAGAGAGGAAGAAAAGCCATAATGTTCCAGCTCATTAAGACCGGCAATGGTACAACCCTGAGGAGTGGTTACTTTGTCAATTTCCCTTTCAGGATGATGTCCCCTTTCAATCAAAAGTGCAGCTGCTCCTTTAGCTGTTTGGGCCGAAATAATTTGAGCGCTTTGAGCATCAAAACCTATTTCAATTCCTCCCTGAGAGGCAGCACGGATAAATCTTAATGCAAAAGCAATTCCACACGCGCCTAAAACGGTAGAAGCTTCCATAAGTTCTTCTTCAATAATTAACGCTTTCCCTAATTTATTGAAAATCGAAAGGACCATTTCCTGCTGATCTTTTGTTGCTGAAAAAGAGGAAATACAGGTCATTGACTCCTGAATGGCAATAGCAGTATTAGGCATTGCACGGAATATAGCCAGGTCCTTTCCTATTACTCCAAGCATCTCTTTAATCGTCACCCCGGTAACTACGGAAATAATAATATGTTTCGCAGGATCTATATCATTCTTGATTTCAGCCAACACATCTTTGATTTGTTTGGGCTTAATTGCCAGAATTACAATTTCCGATTGTGCAACTGCAATTCTATTGTCGGTAAGTGTATTGATACCAATCTTCTTAAGTGGCTCAAGAAGCTCAATTTTTCTCCTTGTAACAGTTATATTTTGAGCTTTGATCAGCTCTGACTTTACCAGCCCTTCTGCTATTGAAACACCAAGGTTTCCTCCGCCAATAATGGCTATTGTTTTATTACTGAACATTTCTGATGATTTTGATAGCACAAAGGTATTATTTTATACCTATTAATGAAGTGGCAGCTTAAAAAGTTGAGAGAGGGATAAAGCCTTGATAATAGGCATTAAAAAATCATCTTCCTGATTTTTACAATTCTTAGTTTCCAGTAAAACCATTGATTCACCTGTTCATTATAAGGGTGGGAATTGTCATGGTAAATTTTGGAAAAATACCAATAAGCAGCATCAATCTGATTTATTTTCAAATATGCCAGTCCAGTGTAATATTCAGCATCGCCGAAATAATCATTTTCTCCACCTTTTTGGGCCTGGGTGAGTATTTTCAAAAAGTTTTCAATTGCTTTTTCTGCCCTATTTAACTCTAAATAGCTTATTCCCGACAGGAAAGTATCTTCGTTTGACTCCAAGGATTTATTCTCATAAATATTAATTACGTCCTGGTAGTTTTGTGAGGTAAAGCTATATAAAACTGAACTATGGCTTGGAGGTTTGTCTCCTGATAGATTTAGTTGATATACAGAATATTGATTTTCAAAGAGAACGTCGTTGTTCAGGGTGAACAGTTCAAAAACAAATACGGTAAGTCCGAATAGCACAATGACCGCAAGTATCTTGACAACTATGCTGTATTTATTGAGAATGCCTTGCTTTTTACTTGTAAATTCATCTCGACCTAAAAAGTCAAGTTTCTCCCTTAATGAAGCGCTTTTAATAATAGAACGTGCAATCTTATGTCTTTCTACTTCGTAAGCTAATTGAGGATCTGATTTTAACCTTTCTTCAAAAACCTCCATTTCCGTATCACTAAGGGATCCGTTTAAGTACAAATCAATTTCCTCAAGGTATTCCATATTTTGGTTATAACTCATTACTTAAAAACTAGTTGGATAAGAGTATTCTCTGAGGTTTTAGAAGGAGTTCCGGTTATTTAAAATTCAAATCATATTATTCTGAACATATATATAAATCAAGATCTGAATTTTAACATAAATTCTCTCTATTGTAAGAACTTAACCACCTCCTCAATATAGAAACCTTGAGCATTAAGACTTAAAATGGACGAGAAATAAACTTATCATCTTTAAAACGATCTGATTATTATAAGGATGTGTTTTATAAGTATTTCTTTTAACAAATACTCAATATTTTCTCGTTAGTCTTGAGTGGAGTACCCTTTTTTTCTTGTTTTTTAGCGTTTTAGCAGGACAAACGACATTCAATAGCCTTTGATACTTTTCAATCTCTCAATGAAAACTTTTTGAGCCTCATTTATTTTTCTTACAGCTTCAGGTATTTCAAAGAAACCAGCTTTGTCTATTTCAGGGAAATCTTGCCATTTTCCCGATTTTGGCGGCCACTCTAAAGTAAAATTATTGCTGATAACAGTTACTGTTTCCAGCGAAGTTTCAAACCCCCAGGCATGGACAATTTTTCCACTTTTTAATTTGGTAAAGCCCAAATCCACATAAGGAGGGGAAGGCTTTATTCCTGTTTCTTCTTCAAATTCCCGCTGAGCCGTTAAAAGTAATTCTTCATCAGGCTCTTGCAGACCTTTAGGAATAGTCCAGAATCCTAAATCTTTATTTCTAAAGAACGGACCTCCCGGATGAACCAGAAATACCTCCGAAACACCATTCCGGTTTCTAAACATTAACAATCCTGCAGAAATTTGGGGCAAGGCTTACTTTTTTAGGTTAACAACTTCTTATATATAATTTAAACTACAGAAAGCGAAAGTAGTTAAGTTAGTGGTTATCAACAATCATAACAATCATCCCTAAAGTCATGGAATAAAAATAAAACAAATATTGAATTTTGATTTTGTATGAAAAAGAATATTTGCTTTCTTTGCAACTCGATTTTTTAGATGATCGGTTCCGTAGCTCAGCTGGATAGAGCAACTGCCTTCTAAGCAGTAGGTCATTGGTTCGAATCCAATCGGAATCACTTTTTAGCAATAAGCGGCCTTGAGTATCAACTACTTAAGGCTTTTTTGTTTAACAGATTAAATTAGAAATATTGAATTAAGCTAGCTTCAGAAAACTAAAGCGCCAAAACCTTCTTACACTCTTCTTTTATTTTTTTCTTGGTCAATGGCTTAATCAGATATCCGTCACATCCTATAAGTTTTGCTTTATTATAATCTCTCTCAGAAACAGAAGAAGTTAAAACAATCACTTTAATGTCTTTTGTAAATTCAAATGGCAGTTTATGAAATTTGGTCAAAAACTCAAAACCATCCATAATGGGCATATTCAAATCTAAAAAAATGATGTCGGGTGGCAAATCCAATTGATTTAGAATCCTAAGGTAATTCATACCTTCATAGCCATTAAACATAATTTTAATACTCTCCGTAAGACTCAAATCCTCTATTAGCTTTTTATTGACCAGATTTTCAATCGGGTCATCATCAATCAATATAACTGATTTACAATGCTTCATATTGATAACTTAAAAGAAAGCGCAATTTATTTTTTATTTCAGTTTAAATTCCCGCTAAATCGTTTTGCTTTCTTACTTGAGATGTATTTTGGACGTAATGCTTCCAAATATTCTTTTTCTAAAAAAGATCATAGTCTTTATAAAAAGTTTTTACAAAATCGCAAGATTAGTTTACTATAAATTAAAAACTAAAAGTACATCTGGTAACGGCTTTCTGATAGAAGAAAAGGTTACTTATTAGTTCTACATAGAATAGATTGCAAGACAAACGTATATTCTATGATTGAATTAGCTCCTGGAATATTTTTACATGCCTTTCAAAATTCTTCTGATGCTAAGTCGCAGCTTGATGAGGAAACAAAAGATGATTCTGAAATCGTTTTTAAAGGAGAACTTTCTCTTTTAATGGAATTAGCATCAAGATATGTGATGTCTATCGGCTCGGGTCGGTATAAAGATTATTTCTATAACTCTACAGGATTTTCCGCTCCTACAATGTCTTTACAATCTGCAATCTGGGCAACGGAGTCCATTTTAAACCCTCAAAATCCGCTATCATATTTTATAATATTAAAGAAAATAAAAACATTGACTTAATGATGCAATTAAAAATTTAAAGTAAAGGATTTCTCGTTTGACTAGCCTTTTAAATACAATTTAAACACAGTTCCCTTCCCTAGTTCGCTTTCCACCTCAATTTTGCCTTCTGCATTATCTACAATTCTTTTTACAAGCGCCAATCCTACCCCTTTTCCTTCGATATTATTTACAAGTCTTTTGTACATTAAAAAGATCTTATACTTATCTTCCTCACTTATTCCCATCCCATTATCCGATACTTTTAATAACAACGTATTATTTCTTAGTTTTTCCGAAGTCACATTAATCACAGGACTTCTATCCTTTGCTCTATACTTAATTGAATTTGAAATCAGATTATAGAGGATACTTCTTAAATTCTTTTTTGAAAAATGAATGGCAGGCGCTTTTGAAAAGTCTTCAATAATTTCAGTATCTGATTCTTTTATTTGTACCTGGAGATCATACTTTACCTCCTTCATTAATTCCCCAAATGCTATTGAACAATAATCCCCTGTTTCATTTGCATTACCCAGTTCTGCAAGGTCTTCAACCCTCGTTTTTAAATTATTCAGGGCGCTGTTAATATGATCGAGCAAAGCCTCCTGATCCCATTCTTTAGGAATAGAAAGGACTAAGGCTTCAATAAGTCCTCTCAAATGATTGATGGGCGATTTTAGATCATGAGAAACCGCATGCACGAAATTATTTAAATCGTTATTCAGACAAATAAACTTTTCATGTTCCTCTTCAAGATGCTTCAGCTTTTTGATAAGTTCTTTCTTTGTTTTATTTAATTCACTTACATCTTTTAAGACTTCATTCATGCTTATTGTTTTTTTTCTTTTTACGACAAAAATAAATTAGAGTAGAAAAACAACCAGGTTATTATTATCCTTTTATTTCGGGCGATTAAAGGGCTTGCATTTGTCCATTTATTTATACTATTTTATCAATTTATGAAAGTATACGGATTTAGTGGCTTGGGAGCCGATGAAAGGGTGTATTATCTTTTGAATGAGAAACTCATAACAGAAATAATTCCCGTTGCATGGATTCCCCCTTTTGAAAAGGAATCGATTGAAGAATACGCTTTGAGGCTTTCGAAAAAAATAGAAAAATCAGAGGAAGTTATTTTGGTCGGAGTATCCTTTGGAGGAATTATTGCGATAGAAATAGCCAAACTCATAACTCCTCATAAAGTAATCCTAATTAGTTCGGCAGTTACTCTTCAGGAAATCCCATGGTATTTCCGAATGATGGGATTGTCAAAAATCAACAAAATTATTCCTCCAAAATTCATTCTTCCCCCCGCCTTTATAAACAATTGGGTTTTTTCCATTAAAAAGAATGAGTATAAAGCGATGCTAAAAGATATTCTGGAAAGCACTGACAAAACCTTTGCAAAGTGGGCCATAAACCAGATAGCCAACTGGAAAAATATAGAAGAACCCAGGAATGTTATTCGAATTCATGGCACAAGAGATAGATTATTGCCTGCAACGAATAAGACCAATATTAAAATAAATAACGCGGGCCATTTTATGGTTATTGAAAATGCCGAGGAAATTGCAGCTATTATTAATAAGGAACTTAAAGATTAAAATTTACTATTCAAAACCAGGTAACGATCAGAATCTTAGGTTAACTTCTTTTAAATATTACAAATTCAAATTTTCTCCCATTTCTATTATCCATCTGCATTTAGGTATTCCTCTCCTCTGAATGAATAGTCAGTTGTAAATTTTAAAACAATCTTTTTATGTAAAATGGCTGAAACTTTTAAACAAAACTTACTTTAGAACCGAGGAAATTTAAAATAAAAAGGAATTAATATTCACAAGATGCTGTATTTTTAACAACCATTTAGAATAATAAAATTATGGATGTGAAAGCCTTCAAAAAAAATTATCCTTGTGATACAACATATAAGGACGTAAAAGAAAAAATTCAAAAACTGGAAAAATCTATAAAGTTTTTTCAACAATTCCAGGCAACTATCATTTTAACCAAAGAAAGGTATAATTAGATTCTAATTTTGTTAAATGCTGATTTAATTTAAGAGATTAAACCTCTACTAAATCAGCATTTTATACACAAATTTGCTATTTCAATATTGTCAAAACCATTTCTTTACTCCACAGTCTGGCCAGACTGAGCTCTTAAAGAGACAGGAAGTACAAATGTAAAACAAGATCCTTTACCTACTACACTGGTTACCAATATTTCACCTCCTTGTTTTTCAATAAAATCTTTACAGAGAATTAATCCTAAACCAGATCCTATTTCATTTTTTGTACCAGGAGTAGTTACCTTCTTGTCGATTTGAAACAAATTATTCATTACTTCATTCGTCATTCCTACACCGGTGTCTTTGATACTGACTTCAAAATGCTCCCCTTTCTCCGTTAAACCATCGCTCATTTTAGCATCAATCTCAACTTTTCCATTTGAGTTGGTAAATTTTATGGCATTGGATATAAGATTCCTGATTACTGTATCTAACATTTCTCTGTCAGCAATAACAGTAAATTCAACGGATACATGATTTAATAAAGAGATATTTTTTTCTTCAGCTAGGACGTCTAAAAGCTCTATATTTTCCTGGACTACCAAATAAAGATTAACCCTAACCGGGTTATATGTAATTTGATTAACCTGGCTTTTTGACCAGGTTAACAGGTTTTCAAGCAGTTTAAATGTTTTTTTTAGTCTGGCATTTAATAATTGGTTTATCCTTGGTTTCTCTTCGGGGGTAAGATCATTATCGATTAACAAGTCAGACGCACTCAGGGTTGAAGTTATTAAACCTCTCAAATCATGTGAGATGATTGAAAAAAATTTATCTTTTGCAGCATTGGCTATATTTAGATCATCCGCATATTTGATCAGCTTTTCATAGTTACTCTCAATTTCTTTTTTTTGAACCTCAATGAGACGGCTTTGTCGATATCGGATCATATTAACCTTCCAAAGGATAAGGGAAAGAATAAATCCTATACCAACAGCTACCAACGCATCCAACCTGTTAGAAAGAAGTACGGCCTGGTTATGCTGCGTAAATGACAATGCTATATAAATAATAATAAATGATATTAAAAAATACAAAAAAGCCAAAAACGGCCTTACAAGAATTACTAAAGCAGTAATGGTACATGATAAAATAAATGGAGCAATGGAAGGCGTAACTAATTGATCTGTCATCGCAGTCGCAACTCCCGCTAAAGTAACAACCAGAAAGGTGATATTATTTAAAATGACAGCTGGTAGACCCGGCTTCTTTTGTTTTTTTAATATGTAGGTGAAGATTCCCCCAATAACCAAAATAATACAGAGTATAGAGTGAATAAGGATGATACGCGATTTCCAGGTATGTTCAACTGAAGAGCCGGCATCAAGAGAAATGTAATACCAGAGAACAAGAATAAAAATGACCGGCGTGGCAACTATTGCTAAATAAAAAATTCGATCCAGATTATTCTTTTTTATTTCATTTTCAATAATGAGTTGATCAATCTCAGTATTACTAAATGTTTCCTTTATTTGATTAAGAAACCTCATAAAATTCTTTATAACAAAATTTTCTATTAAATATATTAATTCAATCTTGTTAACAATCGTGTATTTTTTACACAATAAAACTTTGAGGGTAAGAAATCCTTCTTAATTTCAGCAAACTGATTCAAAAAGTATTATTATTAAATTATCGCATTTATAATATCTATACTTTTCTCCTTCCGTTCACTCGTTTTGAAGAGAATAAATTGAAATATTGCCACACATGACTAGTGTAACATTTGCAATATCAATGCTTTATCTAATGAAGAAACAATAATAATCTTTCCATGTGTTTCTATCTATAGATTGGCATTTAGCACAAAAAAACTACCATGCAGGTTTTAAGTTCCGCATGGTAGTTTTGATCTTTTCTAAAGTCTGTTTGATAATTTCTTAACCTTATAAATATACCTGCAATCCAATATTAAAGTAAAATCCTCCTGTAGTTTCTTTTGTCCTGTATTCATCACCATCATCCTTATGTGATGCTCTTTGAATACGGTATTGCAGTAATCCTTCCAATCCTACTTTGTCTGAAATAAAGTATGAATATCCGGGACCGATACCTAGTTGAGAAAGGCGGTGCATCGGATTTTTTTCCATTATTACATCGCCATTATCCAATTCGCTTGATTTGGATTGCTGGACACCCAGTAAGGTATTTAACTCCCCAAATACAGCGCCTTTTTCTCCTATAGGATAATAATATCTTACCCACGGTCCAATAGCCAAACTTACTGAACTACTTTTCATATTTTCCGCATTTCCACCGCCCAGCTGGTATCCATCTTTTAATGAACTCGCGTAAGATTGAATGGTGACCATTCCACCTACTGCCAGTTGATCAATAATAAAAAGCCCGGCATTAGGATTAAGGTAGAAGCCATAATTTCTCCATCCATCGGCAGTAATACTTCCTACTTTAGTTTTTTCTTTGGAAAAGCTGAATCCTGCATTTCCACCCAGCATTTTTGTTCCAGCTTCCGTTTGAGCATGGGATGAAAAAACAAAAGAAGAAAACACAATTGCAATTACTAATAAATTCTTTTTCATAGTTGATTTGGTTTAATGACCGCAAAATAAGAATTGTTTTAATATTTTATATGAAAAGGGCAGATAGAGGTAAGATTTCCTTCAAAAGTAATTTAAGCATTAATTATTCTTGTTAAAAGATTTGCTCATGCTATAAAATGTTTTGGAATTTCAATCAAAGAGTTTATTTTAAAATCAAATTACTTCGTAGATAAAATAAGACTTACATGTAATTTCTCAAGTATTAAAAGAAAACTTTATGGAAACAGCCCTAATTGCAAAAAAATCAATCTTAATAAATGCTTCTTCTTCGGAAGTTTGGCTAGCCCTTATATCTCCTGAATTAATAAAAAAATATTTATTTGGCACCGAAACAACTTCCGACTGGAAAGTGGGAAGCCCTATAACTTTTCGTGGAGAATGGGAAGGTAAATTTTATGAAGATAAAGGAACAATTAAGAAAATTATACCAAATAAACTTCTTAAATATACTTTTTGGAGTTCCATGTCCGGAAAAGAAGACAAACCTGAAAATTATGCCAATGTTATTTATGAGTTGGAATCAGAGGGAAATCAAACTTTACTTACGATAACACAGGACAATATTGCCACCGAACAATCAAGGGAACATTCCGAAAGCAATTGGGGAATGGTTCTTAACAGTATAAAAAAACTATTGGAAGAAAAATAGGAGGTATTTCTCTACATGTTTCTATGTCTTATAATCCGCTGCTTTTAATTCAATTATAGTGATTTCAGGAGGCATCCCGACTCTACCTGGAAAACCTAAATAACCATATCCTCTATTTACATATAAGTATTGCTCTTCTTCCTGGTATAAACCTGCCCATTGTTTATAAATGTATTGAGAAGGGCTCCATTTTAGATCGCCTACCTCTACACCAAATTGCATGCCATGGGTATGTCCAGCAAAAGTAACATCAATATCAGGATATAATGGCCTCACTTGCCCATCCCAGTGGCTCGGATCATGTGAAAGCAATAGTTTAACGGGTGTAGTCTCCGTTCCGAGATAAGCTTTTTCCATTTTGCCATACTTAGGCCATCTTCCTGTTCCCCAGTTTTCTATACCAAGAATAGCGATTTGCTCGCCGGCCTCTTTTAAAAATCTGTGTTCATTCATTAATAACTCCCAGCCCATTTCTTTATGGGCGGCAAGGAGGTCCTTTAGGTTATCGGCCATGGCTTGCTTCGAAGGCCACTTTACATATT
>Ga0196965_1000860_pt1 | contig 14139 bp, 10 predicted proteins | sample S1_20metaG_FD_148668 | JGI IMG/M metagenome (GOLD analysis project Ga0196965, IMG submission 148668) | Soil microbial communities from Anza Borrego desert, Southern California, United States - S1_20 | ecosystem: Environmental > Terrestrial > Soil > Desert | place: USA: California | collected... | reverse complement strand
GGTTTCCATGGTCAGTAATTTATCCGAAGATACGAAGTCTGGTGGCTGGTTGGATTTCGGTGAATGGAACAAACCGCATTCTTGAGCAATTTATTTTTATTTTTGCGCCTGGTTTTCCAAAAAAAAAGGGAAGGCCTAAGCGCTAACGCACTAACCATGTCAATTTCAACTAAATACAATCCGTCAGACGTCGAAGAAAAATGGTACAGCCACTGGATGTCAAAAGGTTTCTTCAATTCGAAACCAAATCCGGACAAAGAGCCATTTTGTATTGTTATCCCCCCGCCCAATGTTACAGGTGTGCTCCACATGGGTCATATGCTCAATAATACAATTCAGGACATTCTAATTCGGCGCGCCAGAATGATGGGTAAGGAAGCCTGCTGGGTTCCGGGAACAGATCACGCGTCGATTGCAACCGAAGCCAAGGTTGTAGCGATGCTACGCGAACGTGGAATTAAAAAATCGGATCTATCCCGAGACGAATTCCTGAAATATGCATGGGAATGGAAGGAGAAATATGGCGGAATAATTCTCGAACAGCTAAAAAAACTCGGCGCGTCGTGCGACTGGAACCGGACAAAATTCACGATGGATCCCGACTACTATGAAGCCGTAATCGACGTGTTTATAGATCTGCACAATAAAGGATACATCTATCGCGGTTTGCGAATGGTCAACTGGGATCCGGCGGGAAAAACCGCTCTTGCGGATGACGAAGTGATTTACAAAGACGTTCAATCCAAACTGTATTATGTTCGATATCAAATCGAAGGAAGCACGGACGAATACATTACAATCGCCACGGTACGTCCGGAGACAATCATGGCCGACAGTGCAATCTGTATCAATCCGGCAGACGAGCGCTACAAGCACCTAAAGGGAAAACGCGCAATTATTCCACTGATCAATCGCGCAATCCCGATTATTGAGGATGAGTACGTTGCTGTTGACTTCGGAACTGGCTGTCTGAAAGTGACGCCTGCTCATGACATGAATGACTATGAACTGGGCAGGAAGCATAAACTCGAAGTCATTGATATTCTGAATGAGGATGGGACCCTCAATGAAAAGGCGATCGTATTCGTTGGGGAGGATAGATTCATCGCGCGGAAAAAAATTGCAAAGGAGCTCGAACAGAAAGGCAATCTCGTAAAGGTTGAGGAGTATAGCAGCAACGTTGGATTTTCTGAACGAACAGATGCGGTAATCGAGCCACGCCTTTCACTACAGTGGTTTGTAAAGATGGACACCATCACACAGCCCGCGCACAAACATGTAATGGACGACACAATCCAACTTATTCCCGCGAAGTTCAAGAACACATACAATCACTGGATGTCGAATGTACGCGACTGGTGTATCTCCCGACAACTGTGGTGGGGGCATCGCATTCCAGCATGGTATGATAACAAAGGGAACTATGTAGTTGCGAAAACGCTCAACGAAGCGCTTACTGTTTATCAGACAAAATTTGGCAAATCGATCGAAAACCTAACACAGGATCCGGACGTGATGGACACCTGGTTCTCCAGTTGGCTCTGGCCGATGGCCGTATTCGATGCTACAATCTTTAAAGATTCGTCTTCAAAAGGAAACGCCGACCTGAACTATTATTACCCAACCAACGACCTCGTTACTGCGCCTGAAATTTTATTTTTCTGGGTAGCGAGAATGGCAATAGCAGGATACGAATACAGGAAAGAGCCGCCCTTCAAAAACGTTTATCTGACGGGTATTGTGCGTGACAAGCTCGGCCGAAAAATGTCGAAGTCATTGGGTAATTCACCTGATCCGCTTGATCTCATCAAGCAATATGGCGCCGACGCGATTCGAACCGGCATGTTGTTCAGCGCACCAGCGGGCAATGATCTGCTCTACGATGAAAAGCTTGTCGAGCAGGGAAGAAATTTTGCGAACAAGATCTGGAATGCATTTAGGCTTGTGAAGGGATGGACAAATGAATCGATTCCAGCACCGGAAGAAAACAAAGTTGCCATCGATTGGTTTCAGTCGCGCCTGGACCAATCAGTGGCTGAACTCGAGGATCACTTCTCCAAGTTCAGAATTTCAGATGCATTGCTGACTACCTACAAGCTCATCTGGGATGATTTCTGTTCCTGGTACCTGGAAATGATCAAACCCGAATTCGGAAAACCAATTGATGAACTAACTTATCAGCGAACCATCGAACTGTTTGAAACGCTGCTGAAAGTGCTTCATCCATTTATGCCTTTTATCACAGAGGAGCTATGGCATGAGTTGAAAGAACGCGCCGATAATGATTGTATCATTGTTGCGGCTTTACCTTTGTCTGCCCCCTATCGAAACGACATTCTGATCGAAGCGGGCGCGGCCTTTCAAATTGTTACCGAGATCCGCAATACGCGAAACACAAAAGGAATTTCTCCGAAGGAAGCATTGAAACTTCTTGTAAAGGAAAATTCGACAAAGCTGGTCGATGGGTTCTGGCCGGTGATCAAAAAACTGGCGAACCTTTCAAGTGTTGATTTCGTGAATGAAAATCCGTCGTTCAGTTGCTCATCCTTTGTAATCAAGTCAACTGAGATCTTCGTTCCACTCGAAGGAAAGATGGATCTTGAAAAAGAACGCGAAGCAATTCTAAAAGACCTCGACTACCACAAAGGATTCTTAATTTCCGTTGACAAGAAATTGTCGAATGAAAAATTTGTGGCAGGGGCGCCACCGCAGGTAATCGAAAACGAGCGACGAAAAAAGACAGATGCAGAGGCAAAAATCAAGGCACTGGAAGAAAGTCTTCGAAATTTAAACTAGCGATAGGAATTCGTGATTCAGGTTTAACCCACCTGAATCACGAAATATATTTCATCAACTCGCGGGCTAGAATCTGGCCGCAAGCAACAACTCGATATTCTTAAATTTAAGCCCGAACTTCCGAGCCACGTGTTCGTTGGTCAACCCGCCTTTATAGGTGAACACGCCTTTCATGAACCATTTGTGAGTAAAGATCATTTCTTCAATGCCGCCCTCCTCGGCTGCACGAAGAATTGTCGGCGTAAAGATGTTGCTCAAAGCCGTTGTTGCTGTATGCGCCACCCGCGATGCAACATTGGGCACACAATAATGGATCACGCCATGTTTCCGGAACACCGGTTTACTTAGCGTGGTAATTTCAGAGGTTTCGATACATCCGCCCTGGTCGATGCTTAAATCAATGATCAGAGAATCCTGTTTCATCTGTGAAACCATTTCTTCGGTGACGACATGACGAGCCCTGCCTTTTTCAGCACGCAATGCGCCGATTACAACATCGGCTGATTTCAATGTTTCACTTAACGTAATCGTATCAATGGTTGAAGTGTAGATCTGATGACCAAGCAAGTGCTTCACCCTTCGAAGCTTATAAATGTGATTATCGTATACCTGAATATCTGCACCTAACCCCAGGGCTGCACGCGCAGCATATTCGGCAACGGTTCCGGCGCCAATAATAACCACCTTCGTTGGAGGAACACCCGTAATCCCACCAAGGATGATGCCTTTACCATTGTTGGCGGTGCTGAGATTTTCGGCCGCGATCAACATCACCGTGCTCCCGGCTATTTCACTCATCGCCCTGATAATTGGCATCCCTCCCACCTTGTCTTCAATAAATTCGTAAGCTAATGCCGTCACTTTCTTTTTCAGCAGCGCCTGCAGATTTTCAACCTTCAGATGTCCGAGTTGTAATGCCGAGATCAACGCCTGGCCAGGGCGCATAAACTCGATTTCCTCGATCGTCGGCGGCTCTATTTTCAGAATAACGTCAGCCTTGTAAACCTCCTCCGCTGAGTAAATGATTTTTGCTCCCGCATCACTGTATTGTTTATCCGAGAATTTCGATCCAACGCCGGCTTTGGTTTCAACCCACACCTCATGACCATTGTTGACCAGAAGCGCAACTGCGTCAGGTGTCAGGCTGATGCGGTTCTCCTGCAAAGAAACCTCGCGTGGTAGCCCAATAAAAAAAGAATTCTTCGCCTTGTCGACCTGCAATAATTTCTCCTGTGGCGACAGGCTTGTTTTGGCGAGGGCTTCAAAGCCCGTTTTTTTCTTTTCCGTCATGAACAGAAACTGCTATAGTTCTAAAAGTCTGGCTTTCGAGGCTGATGCGGATCTCGATGTATTCGTCGGGAATAAGGGCTGGTATTTTTTCAGGCCATTCAATAAAGCAGTATGATCCTGAATAAAAGTAATCCTCTGTCCCTATATCGTATGCCTCCGCCTCATGCTTCAGTCTAAAAAAATCAAAATGAAAAATCCGCTCATCACTTGCCGTTACGTATTCGTTGATAATAGAAAACGTCGGACTACTCATGTTATCAACAACACCCAGTAAATGACAAATGGTCTTCACAAATGTAGTCTTTCCGGCTCCCATTTCTCCGTAAAAAACCCAGACCTTGCCATTACCCGCCATTTCCAGCGCGGCACGGGCAACTGCGGACAGGTCATCAACGCCAACAGATTTAAACGTTTTCGATAGCCGCTTCACGAAACATTTTTCGAATTTAAGAAAATTATAGGAATGATCATTTCCTCCATACTCACACCGCCATGTTGAAAGGTGTCTTTGTAGAGATTGACGTAGTAATTATAGTTGTTCGGGTAAGCGAAAAACTGGTCTTCAACGGCAAAGACATAGCTCGTTGAAACATTCATTTTTGGAAGAAAAAGCCGGTCGGGCTTCGATACCTGCATTACCTTATCACCATCATACCCCAGGTTTTTACCCTGCTTATACCGCAAATTTGTGTTTACACTCCTATCGCCGATTATCTTAAACGGGCGCTTAACGCGGATAGTGCCATGATCGGTAGTGATGATCACCCGTGCCTTACGTTCGCTGATCTTCCTCATGATCTCGATTAGCGGCGAATGCAAAAACCACGACTTCGTAATCGACCGATAAGCCGACTCATCGGGGGCGAGTTCTCGTACCATTGCCATGTCGGTGCGTGCATGTGAGAGCATGTCGACAAAGTTATAAACGATCACATTCAGATCATTATTGAAAAGATTGTTCACCGAGTCAGCAAGTGATCTTCCCTCTTCCAGATTTTTAATCTTGTGGTAAGATGATTTTACCTGGATGTTATTTCTTCTCAATTGTTTGACAAGAAACTCTTCTTCAAAATTATTTTTGCCTTCCTCTTCATCTTCACCGACCCAAAGATCAGGATGTGTCTTTGCCATTTCCGAAGGCATCTGTCCGGAGAAGATTGCATTGCGTGCGTACGCAGTTGTTGTCGGTAGTATCGAGTAATAATGCTCTTCCTTGTCAATGGTAAAATATTCCGTTAACACGGGCTCGATCGTTTTCCATTGGTCAAAGCGGAGGTTGTCGATCACAATGACAAACACAGGCTTATCAGCACTTAACTCCGGAAACACTTTCTTCTTCATCACCTGATGTGACAGTAAAGGCTTGTCGGATTTCGGATCGTTCAGCCAATCCTCATAATTACGAACAATAAATTTGGCGAAGTTTGCATTCGCTTCAATTTTCTGCATGTCGAGAACCTCACCCATCTCGTTATTCCCCTCCATCTCAAGTTCCCAGAACACGAGTTTCTTATAAATATCAGCCCATTGCTCGTGATTCATCCGGTCCTGGAAAGCCATGCTGATCCTTCTGAATTCCTGCTGATAATTCAGGCTGCTCTTTTCAATGATAAGTCGTTTATTGTCGAGGATCTTTTTTACCGAAAGCAGTATCTGACTCGGGTTTAGCGGTTTGATCAGGTAGTCGGCGATCTTCGAACCGATTGCCTCCTCCATAATCTGCTCCTCCTCGTTCTTCGTAATCATGACCACAGGAAGGTTCGGACGGTTATTCTTGATTTGCGTCAATGCTTCAAGTCCTGACATACCCGGCATATGCTCATCGAGAAAAACCACATCAAAGTTCTTTTCATCACACATCTCGACGGCATCCGCGGCATTATTCACCGGTGTGATGTCATAGCCGCGCTGTTCCAGAAATATGATGTGTGGTTTCAGTAAGTCAATCTCGTCATCAGCCCAAAGTATGTTATATCGCTGCATAGGTTAATTTTTTTCAAGTTAAGAATTCGAAACAGATTAGCGGCCCATGTTCGCCCGAAATGGCGCAAGGCTTAATTTTTTATGATTGCAAGGGTATTCAATGTATTTTTAAGCACAAAAATCAAGCCTTAAGGTTGAACAAAAAGAAAATCATCAATGATCCTGTTTACGGATTTATCACCATTCCCAGTGAATTGATCTATGATATTATTGCCCATCCTTACTTTCAGCGCCTGCGTCATATCAAGCAGCTTGGTTTAACGGACCTTGTTTATCCCGGTGCACTGCACACCCGTTTTCAGCACGCCCTTGGCGCGATGCATCTGATGAGTAAAGCACTCGATAGCCTGCGGCAAAAAGATATTCAGATTTCACAGGAGGAATATGAGGCTGCTCAAATTGCGATCCTGCTTCATGATATCGGTCACGGTCCGTTCTCGCATGCACTTGAACACTCGTTGCTACAAGGAATCAAACATGAGAGCCTCTCCTACCTGCTGATGAGCGCGCTTAACGACGAATTCGACGGAAGGCTGGAGTTAGCATTACGCATATTCAGGAATAGCTATCCAAGAAAGTTTCTACACCAGCTTGTGTCGAGTCAGCTTGACATTGATCGTTTGGATTACCTGAAACGTGATTGTTTTTTTACAGGTGTGCAGGAAGGAACAATCGGCGTCGACAGGATTATTTCGATGCTATCTGTTTACCGTGAACAACTTGTTGTTGAGCAGAAAGGTATTTATAGCATCGAAAATTTTTTAACGGCCAGGCGACTGATGTACTGGCAGGTTTATCTTCATAAAACCACGCTGAGTGCTGAGCGGATGCTGGTCGGGATCATCAAGCGTGCACAAACCCTCGTGCAGGGAGGAGAACGTGTAACATCAAGCGCGTCCCTGCAAATGTTTCTAAAGAATTCATTCTCGATAGAAGATTTTCGTACGAATGCGAAAGCGCTAAAGAGCTTCGGCGTTTTAGACGACAATGATATCTGGGGCGGTATCAAATGCTGGAGGGATCATCATGATAAAATCCTTTCGACGCTTTGCAAGATGTTGCTTGAGCGACGGCTTTTTCAAATTACTTTGAGTAGTGACCCCATCAAGAAGCAGACGATTGAAAAAGTTCGAGCCGCTGTTTCCAAACATTACCTGACGCTTAGAGCCGAATCGAATTATCTTTTCTCCTATGGATCAGTTTCCAATGAAGCTTATGCGGAAGGACAACAAATAAATATCATTACAAAGCAGGGTGAACTGCTCGATATCGCGCAAGCTTCGGATTTACCAAGTATAAAAGCGTTTTCACGGATCGTTAAAAAGAACTACTTGTGCTGGCCAAAAGATGTTTCGATTTAAGACCGCAGGAAGAAGTTACGATCCGCCTGCCAAGAATCACCCGAAACCGATTGTCCGTACGATATTAAATGTAACTTTGTCTCCAAATAACCGATTCCAGGTAATGCATCCTGTTCATTAGGGAAAGCGTTAATGTCGGTTACCACGATTAATCGTTGAATCATGGAATTTACCATCAATCAGGTGGCCGTTATGCTCGGCGGCGAAGTGAAGGGAAATGGATCGGATAAGATCAATATGCTCGCAAAAATTCAGGATGCGAAAAAGGGACAGATTGCGTTTCTTTCAAATCCGAAATACGAGCAGTTCATATATACAACAAAGGCATCAGCTGTAATTGTTAAAAAGGATTTTCAGCCAAAACGGGAGATTGAATCAACGCTCATTCTCGTAGATGACCCCTACACCAGCTTCACTGCATTACTCGAGCAATACCACAAGATGCTCACGTTTCAAAAGAGCGGCGTTGAGCAACCAAGCTACATTGGAGAAAATTCATCGGTAGGCCAGGATGTTTATCGTGCTGCTTTTTCGTACATCGGTAACAACGTTCGAATAGGGAATAATGTAAAATTGTATCCTCATGCTTATATCGGGGATGACGTGATTATCGGGGATAATACCGTTATCCACGCAGGTGTAAAGATTTATAGCGGCGCACGTGTCGGTAAGTTTTGTGTGATTCATTCAGGCACCGTGATCGGAAGCGACGGTTTTGGCTTCGCACCTCAAGCTGATGGTACCTACAAGACCATTCCGCAACTCGGCAATGTTGTTATTGAAGATCATGTAGCCATTGGTGCAAACACGGTTATTGACTGCGCAACGCTTATTGGTGACTCGACTATCATTCGCCAGGGTGTTAAGCTTGACAATCTGATTCAAGTAGCGCACAATGTCGAAGTCGGGAAAAATACAGTCATTGCTGCTCAAACAGGCGTATCCGGGTCTACCAGAATCGGAGAAAACTGTATTATCGGCGGACAGGTAGGGATCGGTGGCCATCTTGTTGTTGCAAATAACACTGGCGTAGGTGCACAATCTGGCGTAGCCAAATCGACACAAGAAGGCAAAAGGTACAACGGAACCCCTGCATACGAGCTGCGCGACTGGTTTCAGTCATACGCGCATTTCAAGAAATTACCTGAGCTGAGCACCAGAATTAAAGATTTGGAAAAAAAGATCACCCAACTCGAAGGCGCTGCGACTGTAGACGCCAAAAGATAGCCGACTCAAACGTTTCCGTAATCCATTTTCTAATAATTCGCTATTGTGGGAAATTGCAATTAACTTTGCCGACTTTCCACTGGTATGCTTAATATAAAACAGCAAACAATTCAGAAGTCGGTGTCCTTGTCAGGAGTCGGTTTGCACACAGGGGTGCAGACAAATATGACTTTTCTGCCTGCCAAGCCGAATCACGGCATCAAATTCCAACGAATAGATCTTCCTGGCTCCCCGATAATAGATGCAGATTGTGATCGCGTGGTCGACGTATCGCGCGGAACAACGATTGAACAGAGCGGAGCACGGGTAAGTACAATTGAACATACGCTCGCAGCACTCGTAGGCCTCGAAATCGACAATGTCCTCATCCAACTCGACGGGCCAGAATGCCCGATTATGGACGGGAGTTCAATTCAATTCGTCGAAATCTTGAAAGATGCGGGCACAGATGAACAAAATGCGTTGCGCGACTTTTTTGAAGTGACCGAACCCCTTTTCTATCGCGAGGCCCCGAGAAACGTTGAAATTGCGGCGCTTCCGCTGGATGATTACCGCATCACGGTAATGATCGACTATAACTCTCCCGTGTTGGGAAGTCAGCATGCTTCGATCACCGATATCCGTCAGTTTGAGAAAGAGATTGCGAGCTGCAGAACGTTCTGTTTCCTGCATGAGCTTGAAATGCTGTATAAAAACAATCTTATCCGCGGAGGCGATCTGAATAACGCCATTGTGATCGTCGACCGGATTGTACAGGAAAACGAACTTGAAAACATCGCCAAAATGCTCGGCAAGCCGAAAGTTGCTGTTAAGCAGGAAGGCATCCTTAATAACATTGAACTTCGTTATAAAAACGAACCAGCAAGACATAAGCTATTAGACATCGTAGGCGACCTTGCCCTTGCAGGAAGACCATTGAAAGCGCAGGTGCTTGCGGCAAGACCCGGACATGCAGCCAACGTCGCTTTTGCTAAAAAACTGAAGAAGGCGATGCAGGAAGCTGACAAGCTTGGCCGGCCGAAATACAATCCGAGCTTACCGCCGGTGATGGATATCAATAAAATCACAGCAACACTGCCTCATCGATATCCCTTTCTGCTGATCGATAAGATCATTTATCTTGATAACGAAAGCGTTGCCGGGGTAAAGAACGTTACAGCGAATGAATACTTTTTCCAGGGCCATTTTCCTGGCAATCCTGTGTTCCCAGGCGTGCTTCAAATCGAGGCTATGGCCCAGATTGGCGGAATTCTGGTGCTGAACACAGTACCTGATCCCGAAAATTACTGGACTTATTTCCTCGGTGTGGAAAATATGAAATTCAGAAAGATGGTTTTACCCGGCGATACGCTGGTAATTCAGTGTGATCTGGTTGCACCAATCAAACGTGGCATCGCGAAAATGTATGGACGCGCCTTTGTAGGCAACACCCTGGTAAGTGAGGGTACAATGACAGCCAGCATAGTTAGAAAAGATTCATGAGCAGATTTCCATTAGCAAATGTTCACCCCGAGGCAAAGATTGGTAACAACGTTACAATCGAGCCTTTCGCTACAGTACAGGCAGATGTTGTTATCGACGATGACACATGGATCGGGCCGACCTCCGTTATTATGGACGGCGCGCGAATTGGAAAAAACTGCAAGATCTTCCCAGGCGCAGTTATTTCCGGCATTCCGCAGGACCTGAAATTCAAAGGCGAAAAAACGACGACTGAAATTGGCGATAACACAACAATTCGCGAGTGCGTAACAATCAATCGCGGAACCGTTGATAAGTTTAAGACTGTCATTGGCGCGAATTGCCTGATAATGGCCTACGCCCATGTCGGACATGACTGTATCATTGGTAGTCATTGCATCTTGGGGAATACTGTTCAACTCGCAGGCCATGTGCTCATCGACGACTATGCAATCTTCGGCGGTGCTTGCGCAGTGCAACAGTTTTCAAAAATTGGCGCGCATGCATACATTGGTGGTGGTTCGCTCGTTCGGAAAGATATACCACCTTTCACCAAAGTCGCGCGTGAACCTATCTCCTATGCAGGTATCAATACAGTAGGATTAAGAAGACGTGGATTCAGCCAGGATCAGATCAATGATATCCAGGAGATATACCGCTATATTTTCCTTAAAGGATTGAACACATCTAAGGCGCTTGAAAAAGTTGGTGCCGAGATCTCCCAAAGCGCGGAACGCGATTACATCATAGACTTCATTCAGACCTCTGAAAGAGGCATTATGAAAGGCTACGGCGGAAACGACTGATCCCATCGTCAACTAAACGACTTTTCGTTGAAGATCCAGACAGAAAATCTTAGTAAAAGATTCAACTATGAGTGGATTTTCAGAAACCTGAGCTATGAATTTTCCGGGGGAAACATTTATGCTATTACCGGCCCGAATGGTTCAGGAAAATCGACGTTGTTATCGGTGATTTCCGGCCAGATACCACCGACGAGCGGATCAATTCACTATTCAAACGCAGATAGCGCAATCAGTAGCGAGGATATTTACAAAGAACTCACAATTGCAGCGCCGTACATGGATCTTATGGAGGAACTCACGCTGGAAGAACATTTGCGCTTTCATATCCGGATGAGACCTCTGCGAGATCAAATATCAGTCGATGACTTAATTGATATCATGTATCTGCAAAATGCACGCACGAAGTACATCGGAAACTTTTCCTCCGGAATGAAACAGCGTGTTAAACTCGGGTTGGCATTTTTCAGCATTTCAAGGATTGTGATCCTGGACGAACCGCTTTCAAATCTCGACAAGGAAGCGGCACTATGGTATCATAAGCATCTGGCAGGGCTGCCGGCAGATGTTCTAACGATCATCGCATCAAACAACCCTGAGGAATACCCTGAAAGTGCGATAAATGTTAATGTGTCCGACTACAAAAAATGAGTAACCGCTGGTATAATTTTATTGTTGTAGTTTCGCGGTTACAATACCTAAATTCTAATTATTCATTACCAAACGGAGAGTTTTCGAGGTCAAGTGTTTGAATTTTAGATAATTTACAGGCATATTCGTATTTACTTTAATCAATAAAAAATGAAAATCGCGGCAAGATTGCTATCCCTAATGATCCTTGTTACAGTTGTTACCTTGTATACCGGCTGCAGTAAAGATGACCCTGCTCCTAAATCAGATTCGGATGTGCAAATTGGATTGTTGAACGGAACCTGGAACGCGACGGAAGTTAAACTCGACAACGTGCCTCAGACCGGTTATGACGCCTTTACGCTGACTATCGAAGGTACTGAAGGCCAGACCTCATTAGACTACGTTACCAGCAACCGCCCAGAAGCAAGTGCGTGGGGCGCGAATGGAACGCTCAAATTCGGTGATAACGTGAAGCAGACATTAATCCGCGATGAAAATTCGCCAACTGCAGTAACCATTACTTATGGTGTAACAGAAACAACACTTCAAATGGAATTCACTTACAGTGGCGAGCCAATTAGCCGCACGAAAAACGTTACCGGTGTTTGGGAATTCACGTTCGAAAAAGCTAACTAATATTATAACGACCTTAATGAAAAGGCCTCCGGCAAGGGGGCCTTTTCATTTTAGCACGATCACGGTTATTCCATCGCCTCCTCTTTCAACATGCTCGTCCGCGACAGAGGCAATCTCCTTGTACTTTCGCAATTCTTCTCTAATGACTTTCCTTAAAACTCCTTCACCCTTTCCATGGAGAATTTTCAATTCTCCCTGACTAAGCAAAATTGCTGTGTCCAAAAATTGGTGAATCATCGGAAGCACTTCCTCTACCCTTTTTCCACGCACATCAAGAACAGGGCTGAACTGTGATTGTTTTTCAAAAATGTTTATTCCAAGACGTTGCAATTTGGTCGCAGTCTGTTTCTCCACAGCACCGGTAACTTTCTCAAGACGCGATACATTTACGACTGATTTTAATTCACCGAATTGAACGGTTGCCTGTTTGCCTTTCAACGTCAGAAGAACTCCGCTCCCGACCTGTCCTTCAATCCTCACACGATCACCCTCTTTGATATTCTCAACTGCCTCTTTCTTTTCTTGTTGCTGCGCAACGCTTTGGCTTAGGGATTCAATGTTCCTACGAACACGTAGCGTTTCTTTTTTCTCAGCCTTGTTTTCGCGGATATGTCGAATTGTCTTTTCGATTTCGCGATTTGTGTTCTTCAGCAGTTCAGATGCCTCCTGTTTTGCCTTGGTGATAATCTCTTTCTTCTTTAGTTCGATTTCTGAAGAAAGGCCCTGGTATTTTGCCAACGCTTGCTTCAGTTCAGCGTCCTGCCTCTCCATACGCCGGATTTTTTCGGAGAGCTCCTGTCGTTCCTTCTCAAGACTACGAACGAGCGTTTCGAAACCCGCAAGATCTTTTCCCACAAGCTTCTCTGCCTCCACAAGGACATCTTTCGGAAGACCGGTTTTCTTTGCAATCTCAAGCGCGAATGAACTTCCGGGTTTACCAATGTCGAGTATATACAACGGAACGAGGTTTTTGTCGTCAAACCGCATTGCTGCATTCTGAATCCCCTGGGTTTGACCTGCATATAATTTTAGATTGTAGTAATGCGTAGTAGCAACACCCCAAACGTGTTTTTTCACCAATTGCCGAAGAACTGCTTCCGCGATCGCACCACCAAAATTGGGATCAGTTCCCGAACCCAGCTCGTCAAGTAACACGAGCGATTTACTCCCAGCAAACTGAAGAAATGTAGCCATGTTGCGAAGGTGACTACTATACGTGCTCAAATCGTTTTCGATGGATTGCTGATCGCCGATGTCAATAAAAATATCATGGAAAATGCCAACCCTTGACCGCTCATTCAATGGAATCAACAATCCACATTGCAGCATGTATTGCAGCAGCCCAACTGTTTTTAACGTCACCGATTTCCCACCCGCATTGGGCCCGGATACAAGCAACATCCTGTTCACATTATCCAGGTGAATATTTAAAGGAACGATCTCTCGTTTCCCTTTCAATGTCAGATACAACAATGGGTGCCTGGCGTTGTACCATTGCATTTCAGCTTTGCTTTCTACCTGTGGAAGATCACTTTCGGTTTCAATCGCTAACTTTGCTTTTGCTCTTATGAAATCGATTTGCGATAAAAACTGAAACGCCATTTTAATGCCCGGTAGCTCTTTACGAAACTCGTCGGTCATTGATCGAAGTATCCTGATCACCTCGCGCTTTTCGGCATGCTCAAGATCGCGAATCTCATTATTCGTGTCCAGCATTTCAGCAGGTTCCATGAATACCGTTTGGCCGGTGGCCGACTCATCCAGGATAAAGCCTTTCAGTTTGCGTTTATGTTCAGCAAGAATCGGAATAACCACCCTTCCTTCACGAATTGTTGGAAGCGCGCCTTCAGGCACCCACTTTTCCGACACGGCCTGTCGAAACAGAGAATCCGCCAGCTTTCTAAGACGTTGTTGTTCTTCTCTTAATTTTTTCCTTATCTGTGCGAGTT
>Ga0196965_1000858_pt1 | contig 14144 bp, 11 predicted proteins | sample S1_20metaG_FD_148668 | JGI IMG/M metagenome (GOLD analysis project Ga0196965, IMG submission 148668) | Soil microbial communities from Anza Borrego desert, Southern California, United States - S1_20 | ecosystem: Environmental > Terrestrial > Soil > Desert | place: USA: California | collected... | reverse complement strand
ATGGTCTCATTTGCAGCAGTTGTATCAATGGTCTCATTTGCAGCAGTTGTATCAATGGTCTCATTTGCAGCAGTTGTATCAATGGTCTCATTTGACAGAACGAATTCAGAAGTAGCATTTTGACCTGTAGTAAATGCCAATTTAGAACCTGAAATATTGTCTGAAGTTTGACTTTGATTGTTTGAATTGAACGTTGTTTCATTTTCTGGCACATTTTGTATTGCTATTGTGAGATTTTCATCCAAGGATTGGGAAGGGATTTCGGAAGCCGGTGTAATGACCGTTGCATTTTCAGTGGTGGCTGCTCCTAAGGTATTGGCAGTGCTATTGTCAATTGAAGGTTGTATTGTTTCGTTAATGCTTTGTAATTCTTGGTCAACCGAATTTTGAAGCTCATCTGTTGCTATATTTTCAGGTAAATCAGGCGTCATTATAAGGGAAATATTTGATGTAACATCGGGAATTAATTCCGAGGTTTCCTGTGTGGTTTGAACTTCATCTTCCTGTGTGGTTTGAACTTCGGATGAAATTTGGTCTGAAGGGGTAATAACTGATGATTCGGTAGAGTTCCTACTTATTTCTGTAGGCTTAGAACAGAATTGCACAAACTCACAAGAAAGAACGGTGCTAGGCTCGCTGGATTCATTCTGGGCAAATATAGATTGAGTATTATAGTTTGGAGAAGCATATACTGATGATATAAAGATTAAAATTAAACTTATAGTTAGGATGTCTCTATTAATTTTTGGCATCAATTATGCTTATAAATAAGGTTTACTTAAAAACGTTTAGTAATTAACAAAAATGTCGGGTGTATTTATATGCCACATTAGGCCACGATTCTTTATTGGATATACTTTTGTTACTTAATTCATTATTCTCCATAATTGTTTTGGGGGCATTAGGCATCTGGATTTATCTTTTAATATTTCTAAGAAGATCGTTTCTCGTGTCTCCTTTAATAGATAACGGTAACAACGTTGTCGAAGATAATGAACTAATAAGTGTTATAATTCCGGCACGAAACGAAGAAAGATACATTCAGAAGTGTGTAGATAGCCTATTAAAACAAAATACAAGGAATTACGAGATAATCCTCATTGATGATAGCTCGACAGATTCAACATTTAAGATAATGCAAAAGCTACAAGACAATTCTAGAATTAGAATATTTAAAGCAGGTCCTAAACCAAAAGATTGGATAGGAAAAAATTGGCCATGCTATGTGGGCTACCTCAATGCTAAGGGAAGATATCTAATGTTTACCGATGCAGATACGCTACATTCAAGTAATAGTATAAAAGATTCAGTCAACGCACTCAAAAGGGAGAAACTCGATGTGCTTACTGCAGTCCCTAAATTAAAATATCCAAATCTTATAGTTAAACTAGTACTTCCAATTCTTTCAATTTTTATGTTTACTAGATACTCCCCAATGAGAGTAAACGATCCTAAAGTAAAGATAGGATATTTGTTTGGAAGTTTTTTTGTTATTACAAGGGAATGCTATGAACAAGTAGGCACGCATGAATCCGTAAAGTCCGAAATTGTGGAGGATGGAGCACTAGGTAAAAAATTAAAAGAAGAGGGCTATAAATTAAAGATGTTTCGAGGAGAAACCTTAATCGAAGCCTTTTGGGCACGTGATTTTAGCACTTTATGGAATTCTCTAAAGAGACTAATAATACCTTTATTTTTTACCGACAGGACTAATTCTATAATTATGACAGTTGGAATTTTCCTTTTGATGGGATTTCCTTTTCTTGTGATTATATACTCAGTTTTATTATTAAACTTCGAAGGTGGAGGTGGCTTATTTGGTTATTTACTTTTAATATTCTCCGTGGTATGTGTGATTAGCATTTTTATTGCAAATTACTACCAATTGAAAAAAGCATGTACTCATAAAACACTATATTCTTTGGGAACCCCAGTCGGTTGCATAATAGTGTCTTTCTCATTTGTTTGGTCAATGCTAACTACAAAAAATAATGCAAAAATCACATGGAGAGACAGGGAATACAAGTATAATAATAAAGTTAATATTTAGATTTTTCACTTACAAAAATTTATAAATGATTTAATTTTTTGGGATGTAGGGGATCAAGAATTCCAACTCTTTTTAATAGAATGAATGAAATTAAGGCCAAGTTAATTTTAGAAGATGGATCAGTTTTTGAAGGAATTGGATTTGGTTACCCAACAAATGTATCGGGTGAAATAGTATTTAATACTGGTATGGTTGGGTACACAGAGACGCTCACTGATCCTTCATATAAAGGACAGATTTTATGCTTTACATATCCATCCATTGGTAATTATGGTGTTCCATCATTGGATAATTTAGACGAATATGGCTTGCCACGGTATTTTGAGTCCGATCGTATCCAAACAAGTGGCATTATTGTTAATAATTTGTCCAATGTGTCTAGTCATTGGACTTGTGAACGAACCTTGGATCAATGGCTTTATGATGAAAGAATTCCAGGCATTACAAACGTCGATACACGTGAATTAACAAAAAAAATCCGGCTGCATGGGGTTATGAGTGGTAAGTTGGTGATGGAAGAATCCGACAATTATGGAGATGTCACTTTTGATTATGATTCTCACAACTTTATGCCCGAAGTTTCAATTTCACAACCTAAGATATACGGGGATGAAAACAATCAATCAAAGATTGTACTTATTGACACCGGCACCAAATACAGCATAATAAGGAACCTTCTCAAATTAGGTTTTAGTGTAATACGACTTCCATGGAATGCTTCGATAAAGGAAATTCTTTCCTACAACCCATATGGTGTTGTAATAAGCAATGGACCTGGAGATCCCATTATTTGTAAAGAAACGATCTCAACTGCATCAGCCATAATAGAAAATTCGATCCCAACATTGGGAATCTGCCTGGGCAATCAAATCCTTGCCCTTGCAGGCGGGGCGAAGACTCATAAACTAAAATTCGGGCACCGAGGACAGAATAAAAGCTGCGTCGATTTGAAATCAAAGATTACCCTTATCACTAGCCAAAATCACGGTTATGGTGTAGATTCGGATAGCTTGGAGGAGACAGAATTTGAAGTTTGGTTTAAAAATATAGATGACAATACTGTTGAGGGAATACGTCATAGAAACAAACCAGTAATTGCAGTACAATTTCATCCGGAGGCTTCTCCCGGACCTGACGATTGTTTATATATATTTGATGAGTTCAAAGAATTGGTAAATAGAAACAGGATTGTTGCTTCATAAAAAGATATAAATTTAAATCGTATGGAACATAGTTTTGATTAAATTGGTAGTTGTGGTGACAATTAATGCCTCGAAACGAGAATATAAGTAAAGTCCTTGTATTAGGCAGTGGCGCTATAAAGATCGGAGAAGCAGGCGAAAGTTAGGTTAATTATCTAACCGCAAATTTGACTACTCTGGATCTCAATGCCTTAAAGCCTTAAAGGAAGAGGGAATTACAAGCATACTTATAAATCCCAATATCGCAACTATTCAAACTGATAATAAATTTGCAGACAAAGTATATCTGTTACCAATAAATAGGATTTTTGTAGAACAAGTTATTGAAAGGGAGCGACCTGATTCTATAATGTTGAGTTTTGGAGGTCAGACTGCCCTCAATTGTGGTGTAGACTTGTATGAAAATGACATTTTAAGGAAATACAATGTAAAAGTATTGAATACGTCAATTGAAGGAATAAAACTCACAGAAGATCGACAAAAATTTAAAGATGCAATGATCAAAAGTAATGTTCCTGTTTTAGAAAGCGCTACTGCCTATTCTTATGATGAAGCATTAAAAATTTCAAAAGAGATTGGATTTCCAGTAATTATAAGAGTCGCTTATACCTTGGGTGGCAGAGGAGGTGGTGTAGCATATAATGAATATGATTTACAAGAGATCGTTCAACGCGGATTATCCCTTAGCCTAGTGCATCAAGTACTTATTGAAAAATACGTTGGAGCATGGAAACAAATTGAGTACGAGGTAATGAGAGATCTGGAGGGAAATAATGTCATTATCTGCAACATGGAAAACGTATTAGGTATGAAAGTTCATACCGGAGACAACGTAGTGGTTGCTCCTTCCCAGACACTCAATAATAGAGAATATCATATGCTAAGAGATGCTGCATTGAGAGCAACTACTTATTGCAAAATTAACGGTGAATGCAATATTCAATTTGGATTAAATCCTATGTCTGAAGAATATTGTGCTATAGAAATTAACGCACGGTTATCTAGATCTTCGGCATTGGCTAGCAAGGCAACAGGATATCCGTTGGCATATATGGCTGCAAAAATTGGTTTAGGGTATACGCTTCCAGAATTAGTAAATAAAATTACCAAGGTAACCTCAGCTTGCTTTGAACCTGCTCTAGATTACATGGTCATTAAGATGCCTCGTTGGGATTTTAGAAAGTTTGAGCTTGTAAAGCGAAAATTAGGAACAGCGATGAAGTCTGTCGGTGAAGTAATGGCTATTGGTAAAAACTTTGAGGAGGTAATTCAAAAAGCGATAAGGATGTGCGAAATTGGGAGGGATGGACTTGTATGTAATAATGGCGAAGAAGAAATGGTTTATGAAAAAAAAGACCCCTATAGAAAAGGGAATAATATAATTGAAACATCTATAATAGAAAAAATTGAATTTTCATTAATACATCCTGATGATGAAATAATATTCAACGTAGTAAAAGCAATAAAGTTTGGGTTCAGTATAGAACACATACACAAACTCTCAGCAATTGATCCATGGTTCTTGATCAAGATCAAGAACGTAATCGACAAAGAAGATCAACTCAGAAAGTCTACCTTTAATTTGAACTTATTAAGAGAGGCTAAAAAAATTGGATTTTCTGACAAGCAGATAGGCAAATGTTGGAGCTTAAATGAGGATCAAGTAAGAGAACTTAGAAAAAAACTCGGAATCACTCCTTTTGTTAAGCAAATTGATACCTTGGCTGCAGAATGGCCCGCAAAGACTAATTATTTATATTTAACATATAATGGAACCTCTGATGATATATCATTTACTGATGATCGGAAAAACAAAGCCATCATAGTCCTAGGAGCGGGTCCCTATCGTATTGGAAGCAGTGTAGAATTCGATTGGGCTACCGTAAACATGGTTTATGGTCTAAGGAGTAACCATGTAGATAATTTGGCTATAATTAATTGTAATCCTGAAACCGTTTCCACCGATTACGATGTCCCTGACAGGTTATACTTTGAAGAGATGACCTTAGAACGTGTACTTGACATTTATGAAAAAGAAAATCCTGAAGGGTTGGTAGCCTGTGTAGGTGGACAGAGTGCTAACAATTTAGTTTCCCGTCTGAGTAAACACAATGTCAAGATCCTCGGGACCTCTAGCTTAGATGTTGATAGAGCTGAAGATCGGTCCAAGTTCAGTAAACTGCTTGATGACCTTGGAATAAAACAACCCCCTTGGAAAATATTTACCAGTTTAGAGGAATCAAAAAATTTTGCTATCCGAGAAGGATACCCTGTTTTAGTAAGACCCTCTTATGTATTAAGCGGCGCTGCAATGAAAGTGGTATGGAGTGAAAAACAATTAGAGCAGTTTATTATGGAGGCTTCAAGTGTAAGCCCTGACTATCCGATAGTTATTAGTAAGTTTTTGGAAGAAGCATCAGAGGTGGAGGTGGATGCGATTGGAAGCCAGAATAACATCGTGATAGGATCTATTATCGAACATGTTGATAATGCAGGAATCCATTCAGGAGATGCAATGATGTGCATTCCTCCTTGGCGATTAAATCGTGAAACAATGGATACGCTCATAGACTACTCCCTTAAAATAGGCAAGGCTCTAAACGTAAAAGGTCCCCTTAATATCCAATACTTGCTCAAAAACAATGAAGTTTATGTAATTGAAGCCAATGTACGAGCCTCGCGTTCAATGCCATTTGTTTCAAAATTCTTTAACATAAATTTGATCGAGTTAGCTGCAAGAGCAATTTTGGATATCGATTTACCTAATATAGAAAATGAACATTGGTTAAAGAAATCAGGTTTTGGAATCAAAGTACCTCAGTTTTCCTTTATGCAGCTTGAGGGCGCAGATATAATGTTAGGTGTGGAAATGCAGTCAACAGGTGAAGTAGCGTGTTTTGGTAACACATTTTATGATGCATTGTCAAAGTCATATCTGGCAGCAGGTTATTCACTACCAACAAATGGAACGGCTTTGGTTACCATAGGAGGTATAAAGAATAAGGAAAAGTTATATCCAATTATATCTTTGATTTCTAATATGGGATTCAAGATACTGGCAACAGAACATACTGCTGAATTTCTCAAAAGATCTGGATTCAAAGATGTTGAACTAGTGCATAAGATTAGCGAACCTAACAGACAGCCAAATATTTTGAACCTTCTTACAGAAAGAAAGATTAATTTTATTATTAACGTTCCTTCAACTTCAACAATAGAAAAGTATGTAGGAATGTTAGATGACGAATATCAAATTCGAAGAAAATCGGTAGAAATGGGAATCCCAGTACTTACAACTGTAGAGAGTACTATTTCATTTGTAAAGACATTGGAGTGGATAAAGACAAATAAGCCAACTGTTAGAGCAGTTGAAGAATATTAATCCATGTAAAGCATTCTTCTGACATCATCAACTGTCCCTATTATCGAACCATCCAGCGTATACATATATGCGTTATTTATTTGCCAATTCTGTTTATGTAGCATATTGCCTAAAAAGGGTAACTTTGACTTGGTGTTAGACTCAAACTTTCTACTACTCGATCGGATAAAAAAATCAAGGAAATGGTTAAAGTGAGGAACGAGAATCACTTCCAGGTTTCTGTCAACTGCTTTACCTACTATTCCATTATTTTCAACTCTAGAGAGATCGATTTTGACCCAAACTTTTGCACCGTTAAGTATACTACCTTCTTTTTTCATAACGGGATGCAAATGACCTGCAATGATCTTTTTTAAGTTAGGACCGATTCTGGGATTTATGTGACCATGTATGAACAAAATATGATCAAGAAGCATTCCCTTTGCTAGCATTAAATTAACGCCATCAGGTAATAGTTGACGTATATTTCCATCATGATTTCCAGGAATAATATATATGGTAAATGTCTTCATCAATGTTTTTATAAAATAAGGGACATTGTTCCATTCAGTCCTTGAAATGATACTAGTAGATGATTTTAAATCCCCTAGAATAATCAAATTTTCAATTCCTGTTCTTAACTGAATGGTCAAAAGAATTTCTAATAGACTCTTTACGTTATCTTCTGTTTTAACAAATACGCCGGCCTGATTGGCTCTATCTTCGCACCCTATATGGACGTCAGAAATAGTTAAAAACTTTTTATTATCTGAAGTTTCGACAAATAATATCGGATGGGGATAAATAGGAACACATTTGCTGGACATTTTTTTGACACTGATATGATAATTTTATCAAAATATTCCTATACCACTTTGCTCAAAAGCAAAACAATTCAAGTTTCACTTATATGTATGTTCAATCTAATATATAATGATATTTTTTTGACTCAAAATAGTTTTCCCATGAAACAATGGCATTTAGAACACGTCGAAAAAACTATTAAAAAGTTTATTACAGGTCTCTCAGAGACGGCCAGTATTTGGGAAAAACGTCAACATAAAAGGTATGGGACCATTGCTAATTGTTGCAAGCAGGTAGATTATGATCTAAAACACGGCGTTACAATAGATGAGGCGATACTAGTGCTCCAAAAAATCAAGACTGATGAAACTTTTGCTCCTGTTATGCAAAGCGAAAATGCCATGCAGAGATTTAATGAGATAGAAAAATATGTCCTTTCATTGAAAAGTCCACGATCAGAGTAAGAATTTCGGATCAGTTAAACTTCATATATTAATCCCCCACGTCTACCACTTTTCCGAAGCAATTATCTTGTTAAGAGTTATTAACATAAAGCGTATGATTAGTTATCCTTAATCCTTGAGTACCGTCTGTAACTGGGATTGTAAAAGATGCAGTTGCAAGGGGAGGTATATTATAGGGCTCTGTTTGAGCTTTCCAGACACCAAGCAAATTTTGATCCCTATCTAAAACAGTAGCAATAACCAATGTGTTGTTTGAAATAATGTTCATGTTGTTAGTTATTCTACCATTAATGAAATAAAATCCCAGCATATCGGAGCGTGAACTAACCGAATGTATCTCAAACTCCCTATTTGCATCTGCAGCTGTGGAATTGAAATTAAATGAGATAGAATAATTTTTGATAAGGTCATTCTGATCTCTATTATATATAGTGATATCAAAGGGTGTGGTTTCAGAAGGCCTTAAAGGATGAACTTCTACTTGGTTACTATAGTTACCAAGAATAGAATCATTTTTGTCAAATAGGGTGGCTACTGCATATATATTATCGATTGTTTTTTTCTCGTCGTTTTGAACAACACCGATCACATGAAAAAAATCATTCTCGTATTGGACCAAGTGACTTTGAATAACTTTTAGAGCATAAGTTACATGAATGGACGATGAGTCCACCATCAATTCCAATATGATTAACGTATTTGAATATAAAAAAACACAAAATATTAGTCTACGACAGAATGTTGCCTTACTTCCCTCACACTTCATATGATGTAAAGAGTTTGATGCGTAGATTAATCTTCTGTTATGCGTAAATGATATATATTTAACTGGTAGTTTAAGGAAAAACGTGTTAATAGAAGAAGGCTCACTGGTGTTGTACTTTTACAATAGCGATAAGAAATGGCTAATACGGGTGGAAAAGGAAAAAAAACTACACACACATATAGGAATTGTTGATGTCTCAGCTTCTATAGGCCGTGAATATGGATCTAGCATCATTACAAACAAAGATAAAAGAGTATTCCTCTTGCCTCCTAACACTTACGATTTCGTTATGAAGTCACAAAGAACGACACAGATAGTTTATCCAAAGGATTATGGATATATAGCTGCAAGAACAGGCTTAAAAAACGGGTCACAGGTACTGGAAATAGGAACTGGTAGCGCCGCGCTTTCTACTTTTCTTGCAAGTATCGTAATGCCAAATGGTCATGTACATACTTTTGATGTCAATGAAGATTTCATGTCAATTGCAAAAAAGAACCTGGAAAAATCTGGAATGAATCTCTATGTTACACAACATAAGTTTGAGCCCGATATCATTAGTCAACTCCATGACATTGATTTAGTAATAATAGATTTAGGAGATCCCTGGAACTACTTAGATATAGTGCACCCGGTTATGAAAAGCGGGGCATCCATAGCATGCATCTGTCCCACTATGAACCAACTAGAAATGCTATCTTCTCATTTATTCCGCGGAGGCTTCATTGACTCTGATTGCGTGGAAACTTTTATTAGAAAAATTGAAGCAAGGGAAGGAAAGACGAGGCCATCCATGCGTATGATTGGTCATACAACATATCTTGGTTTTGCAAGAAAAGTTATAAAGTAATTGTCTGAAATGCATACAGAAACAGGTGTCATGGTTTTGTTTTAAGAGACAAGATTTAAGCAACAATGGTCATTTAATTTATGGTAATATCTGTGACTTGTTTTATTCTGAAACTATTTTGTTACTTTGACCTGTATCCATAGCAAAAAAAAGACGCAATGTCATCTCAAAGTGATATGGAAACTTATAGAGTTCAATCTTGCTTCATGAAAACAAACTCAGATTTGTCAAATCGCGGAGAATCGCTTTAGATTTGTGACCTCCATCAATACTATCGAGCTCTTTTCGTGCAAGTTCAGAATAGTTAAGATATGTATTTTCCATTATTTCAATGAATATATTGTCTTCGTCATTCTGTTTTACTAAAATGTTGAAGAGCCTCTCTTCATTATTATAGTCTATTAAATCATCATGTATTTGGTAAGCAATTCCTAGTAGTTTTCCAAAATTGGCCAGAGCATTAATTTGATCCTCATTTCCATTAGCCAATATAGCCCCTATTTTTGCAGAAGCTTCAAACAACGATGCAGTTTTGTTCTCAATGACGCTGATATATTGCTCTTGTGAAATTTTATGGTTCTTTACCAACCTCAGTTCAAGCATCTCGCCTTCGCTCATTCTTATGGATGCTTTAGATAATTCCTCTGTGATTAGCATATTATCTGCTTTGGCGCTAATATTAAGTATTATTCCCAAAATGAAATCTGCTGTAAGGATACTTGCGTTGTAACCATACTTGACATGAAAAGAGGGTAGCCCTCTTCTCAAATTGTCTGAATCAATGATGTCATCATGAATCACAGATTCTGTATGCAATAATTCTACGGCAGAGGATACCGAAAATATATTTTCTGCTATTTTTGGGCTTAAGGAATTTCTATTGCAATCAAGAACAGTTTCAGCAGCTAAATTGAGAATAAGAGGTCTAATCCTTTTACCTCCCTGACAAGCATACTTTAGCGGCAAATAAAATTCAGACCATGAGTAGCATTCTATTTCTCTAAATAATGATTGATTGATCTTCTCTATATAATCATTAAACCTTTCAACGAATGGGGTAAATTGAAAATCTCTTTCATTCAATAAAATCCTAGCCTACTTAAATAATCTGACATGAACTTATTAATGCTTGTTTTCACTCAAAACCAGTAACTAAAGACAGGTGAGCCTGACAGCATACGAGTAAATTGTACTTTGTTATTCTCAATTTGGAATCTGGATAACTTCCGCTTTTTTTTAAATTAATATGGCAGTATCCAAAGTATCAAGAAATAAAATTTATGAGAAATAGATCAATTCTATAGAGTTCGCTATATGGCCAATTAATACTACCAAAACCTCTGGACGTTTAATCGGTATATATATTAAGTTCCTTTTGATCGAAAAAAACATAAATCTTAATAATAATTCTGTATAGCCTACATGAGTTCTTTTTATGTCATGAATTCAGACTCGGTAATTGTAAGACAAACACTCAAATCGGATATACCTAAAATAGTAAAATTGCAAGAGGAATCTTTTGCGGATCTTGCGAAAACAGGTAATATTTGGCATCCAAATGAATTACAAAGTCATCTCGATATCTTCCCAGAAGGACAGCTTGTGGCAGAACTGGATGGCATGATAGTCGGATCGGCTACTAGTCTAATTGTCAAGCTTACACCTCATTATGCTGGACATACATGGAAGGATATCACAGGCAATGGTATGTTGACAACTCATGACTCGGTAGGCGATAGTCTTTATGGTGCAGACATATCAACACATCCAAAAGTTAGACATAAAGGGATTGGCCATAAGCTTTACCAAGGACGAAAAGATGTGGCTATGAAACTTAACTTGACGCGGATGATTGCAGGGGGAAGATTATACAATTATTGCGATTATGCAAATATCTTATCCCCGTTAGAATATGCAAAGAAAGTGGTAAATTGCGAGCTTCACGATCTCGTTTTAAGCTTTGATCTAGTTAATGGGTTCAGTTTTATCAAAATATTGCCTGATTATTTGGAAGACGCTCGTTCTCTTAATTATGCAAGCTTTATAGAATGGATAAATCCACATTTTAATAAGAATAACATATAATCTTAGACTGATATTTCACTATGGAAGCTTATCTATTTGGCTCTTTTGGGTGGTTATCGTCAAATTCCGCAGCTTTTCCATCCTTTCTTCTAAACTAATAATACATCCTTTGTTTTCTTAGGTTTTAAAAACAATTCCTGAGATATTAATGGCTTTGTAGTTTCTAAAGTCTTGCTTTAGACTCTGTGAATATCACTATATGTCTCAAATATCTAATAAAAATATTTACGAATTTTTTGTTTGATAACGATCTACCAACCGGTAGAATTTACGTTTACGTGTGCCATTATAAAAAAACACATTTATCGATTTAACCGTAATACGATAAGAAATTAGAAGAGTCCCCATTTATCGATCGCAGTTTTGTTGAAAAAGTTAAACAAGATTTCTTTGGCATGGACTAGCTAAATTAGTCTTAATTATTAATGTGTAAATTTATCTGAAATAGTTATTATAATTAAACAGCGAAAATATAATATGGATGCTTATGATTGCATAGTAACCAAACTAGAGGTGAGGGAATTCGATGCGAATATAGATGTCGCTTCCGAAATAAGGTTAAAAATATTAGAATCCGCTAGATTAACAGGTAGCTCCTTAAATACACAACCTTGGAGATTCATTGTTGTACAAAACCTAGATAATCTAAAAAAATTATCTGACGATAGTACTAGTGGTAAGTGGGTATCTGGAGCTAATTTTGCCATTATAGTTATAACCAACCCTTACTTTCGCTTCCATCTTATAGATGCCGGTAAGGTAGTACAAAATATGCAGTTAGCTGCATGGAACTTTGGCGTAGGTTCTGCTCTGTTTACAGGAATCAACGAACAGAAAATGCGGGAGGATTTTGCGATACCTTTGGACTATAAACCCGTTATAGTAGTGGGATTTGGTTATCCAAAAAAGAAAATCACTGGAAAGACCAAGAAGAAAAACAGGTTGCCAATGAATGAGCTAGTCTCATTTGAAGAATATGGTATGTCTACTAATAAAAATCGAGCCTGATATAATTGGAACATCTAGACATTGTAGATCTCTGTTCTTTTCGTCAATTTATATCAAGTAAAATATCATCATCTTGTTTATATTTTAGAGAATGGTAAACGTACATTAACCTTTAGTTTGCCAAAAATAATTATTTGTAACATAAGTGGCTAGCAGAACATTTCGATAACTTTCATGAGAATGCTTTTAAAGTTGGAAAGAGCATATCTGTTATGAGATTAAAGACTTTTTGTTCATTAACAATAATCCCTACATTGATTCTAATTTTGCTTTTAATTTCCTCATTGGATAACTACTCACCCGACACTCAAGTATATAGCCAAATTCAGAATGACACCGAAGTACAGATGAACTTTATGAAACAACCATCAAACGAAACTAATGCCGTTTTAAATAGTAATACTATAGTAAATACTTCAGGCAAATAAACTATTTTTTTAGATACTTAAATTACATAATAGTTTTGAGGCCATCATATACATCTAATATAAGTGCCTTTGTAGATTAAATTTGGTTATCTCTTGTAGTGATTAGATTTTTACAATTGCTAATCATAAAATCGTATACTAATTATCCTTCTAAATATTGTAAAAATGAATTTTAGGTAGGTGGATAGCACAGGGGAAAAGACATGATTGGTTGATATGGTCTACGCAGAAAAAAATATTTGACAAGCCCAAAATAGTACCGTTCTTTATTGCCATAAGTGCTGTTTCGACGCTCTTCTCAAGATAAGTAAATTCATATGCTTTGATGGGACTCGATTTACGTTCTCGGTCTGATCAAATTATAAGAAATTCACAAGACAACCTACAATGTTTACATTGTTATTCACATAACGACAGTTTAGGGGATTCCTATATCTCAGGCAATATACCTAAAGCTCAAAACCTAAGTCGCAATTTATTGTTACATTAATGGCACCTATCCAATCTGGGTCATTATCTATTCCAAAGTAACACCAAATAAACAACAATCTAAGATAATGAGTTAATTTTATAATATAGATACGAAAATTTCGTAACAAATACTTTGAATGTTTTCCACGTCCTGAGACATGTAGAGAATAATCTGGATATATGCTGCAGGAGTTGAATATAGGTTTAATTAGACTTCAAGTCATACTTGACTATTTTACTGTAAGAAACGTTAGAAGGATTCATCTACTTTCCTACACATCTTTATAAATAAAATATTCTTCCTCATAAAGATTACATTAAAATTTTCGTGAAGTGATAATAATTTGTTTTGTGTTAGTTGTGCTGCGATGGCGTCTAGCCTATTAAAAAATTCTGAGAGGCATAATTACCTAGTCTCGGAATGTAATTATTTATTGTTGCAACTACCTGAAAATGAATACATACTACATGATCTAGGGTTACGAATAGTGGTAAAACATGCAATAAATTCAGAAAGAGGTACTTCCTGCGGATTTAAAAAAATCAAAATCGAGGGTTTGTCAACTGATCCAATTGATCTTTGGGATGATATAAAATTAGAGAAAATGTACTCAAAGTTATGCTTAATCATGACGAGGTTGTATGAAATGGCAAC
>Ga0196965_1000857_pt1 | contig 14148 bp, 7 predicted proteins | sample S1_20metaG_FD_148668 | JGI IMG/M metagenome (GOLD analysis project Ga0196965, IMG submission 148668) | Soil microbial communities from Anza Borrego desert, Southern California, United States - S1_20 | ecosystem: Environmental > Terrestrial > Soil > Desert | place: USA: California | collected... | reverse complement strand
TGCTCCCGGTCACAAGGGTAAACATCTTGTAGACTGCCAGCGGGATCAGCAACAGCAAAAGAAATCTTTCTATTCCCGGCGTATACTTTTCGTGAAGGAATGTAAGGAGATTGCCGGATTGGGATTTGCGGGGAACATTGAAGAGACGGCTTTCCTGGGTGTCAATAATGGAATTATAGACATCGATAATTTCAGGATCATCGACGGCGGCCAGGAAGCAATTCCTTATGTCACGCTCGACCCGTCGACCGTGACTGTTCCCGCGGGAGATTCTGTTTCAGTTACGGTTAATTTCAGCACAAGTGAGCTCGTTTACGCAGACTATGCTTCATCCATTAAAATAAAACCAGAAGAAGGTGAAGCGATAACTATACCCGTTTTGTTAGCCGTCACGGGTGAACCGATGATTGCTATCGATAACACTCCCATGTATCTGCCAACCGGAAAAGATTCCACCGCGCTCGTCAAGCTTCGGAATACAGGAGGGGAACCAGTAAACTACACAACGAATATAGCGTTCGAGGGCGCTGACACAGGGTGGCTATCGGCCACAATTCCCGCCGGAACGGTGATGAAAAACCACGCTGTCTATCTTCCCCTGAAATACGATGCAACCGCCCTTGATCCAGGTGAATACCATGCAACATTGACAATTGCTTCGAATGCCCCGACGTTGACCGTACCCATTGTGTTCCATGTAACGGCGCCTGGACATATCGTTGTGGATCCGGTCTCCTTTACCATACCACCCGGTGATTACGACCAGTGGTTTACAGTAAACGTCAGGAACACCGGAGAGAGCCGGCTCATTTTTGCGATGTCAAGCGAAACCAGGTTGCGGACACCTTACCCCTATGAACTGACGCCCTTGAACGCAGCGCCGGTTCAGCCCGGTCCCGACGGTATTGAGGCTGTTCCTAACCGGGGACAATCTTCGCCCTGGGGTAACGCTTACGACTATTACTTTGAGTACTTCATGCCCAATGGCAATGTCGACGGCGCGGATTATTGGGGCGCCGACCGGGAAAACTGGGAAGGTATCCGTCCTGCCGAATACATCTATTATATCCGCGGCCTGTCTGACGGGACGGGACAACCGTCGACATTGTTCTCTCCGATTGTTCCCGCCGCCAGCGACAACCTGTCGACGGCCAGTATGCACATGAATCTTATGTACTCGGCAGGAACCACGTGGCAGATTGTGGCACAAACCACGACGCAGGTCGTTACCCGGGTACAGATCAACCGAGACCAGACCATGCAGATACTGGTACGCGACGACGACGGCAATGCATCGTTTCAGCGCCTGAACATACCATTTCCAAAAGAATATTTTGATTTCAAAATAGAGTCGGACCGTCTCACGTCCAACTTTTCCATTTTCTTCAACGGCACCCGCATATTCACCGGCAGGGGTTTTGCCGATCACATTGAGCAGTTAGGATTTTTATCGTTAATGGAAGAAGCCGGATCGGCTGTATTTTTCGATGCCTTCAGTTTATACGATTGTCCCGCCGTGGTGCAAATCACGGATCAATTCTGGGATGAAGACTTTCTAACAGACACGGTCACCCGCGCATTAGCACCGGGTGAAGGCCGCGATATGCAGCTCGTGTTCTCGGATTGGAATCTTGCTCCCGGAACGTACCAGGATTCACTGCAAATCGCATCGGACGATCCGGCGCAACCGATCGTCTACGTGCCCTATACCGTTACCGTCACAAAACCCATCGTTCCGCAGCCGGATTATCAAGTCGTCAGGCACTTGGAAGTTCAATCCGATACGCTGATGGCGACAGTCATGGCCGGTGAACCCGTAACGGTTGAACTTTCAATACACAATCCGTCAGCTGTAGCGCAATCACTCTACTATGTAAAGCCCACAGTGAATTACAACTCCTACAAAGCCTACTCCCACGGATCTCGCAACTTCGAATGGATTGATATTTCCGCCACGGGCACAAAACTCGATCTCGGTGACGATGATTCGAAAGCGATACAATTGCCTTTCGCCGTCTTCGTGGATCCCAATCTTTACAGCGAATTCATAACAATCAGCTCCAACGGATACCTGCGTGTCGGGAATATCAACGCGGATAATCCGATTAACAGACCAATCAATTCATACTATGAAGTCGTCGAGAATGTAATTGCTCCTTACTGGGATGACCTTAAACCCGACGAACTGTCGGGAATTTATTATCAAGCGGACCACGAGCAATTGATTGTTCAGTACACCAATATCCCGGTCTACGGTTCGACGTTCCGCAATACTTTTCAGGTCATTTTGCGACGCAACTCATCTATGAAATTCCAGTACCTGAAAATGTACGATCAGCAAAGCGCTTCAGTCGGTATGGCGGCATCCGCGTATACTTACGCGCTGGGTCTGGCGGCGAACGAAGCTTACGTTAAAGACAGCCTTGCCGTGGTAATTATTCCTTTTTTTGAAGGGATTGATGACGCCGAACATGGCACGCTGTACGAGGCATATCCGTGGATAAGGTATCCCGCAGGTGAAAGCATAACCATCGCACCGCATAGTACAGCATTACTCCCGGTCCGGCTGGACGCCTCGGTACCCGGTGTCGCGAAGGGAAATATTATTTTGACTTCGAAGCCGACCGACTACTACGACGATCCCTACTACCAGGCAGATCACAAAGACGCCTTTGTCATCCCGGTTGCATTAACCGTTACCGATAATCCCCCGCCGGTGATCAGTCCCGTTGAACCAATTACGATCGTACAGGGCACCTTGCATCAGATCACCTTTACAGCGACAGATGAAAATGACTCTCTTATCAGCTTTAGCCTGGATTATGCACCGTCATTTGCCACGCTTCTTCAAACCACGTCAACATCTGCTACCTATACGTTCGCCCCCGGTGCCGACGATATCGGTGAGTATGATGTTTTAGTGGTCGCGAAAGATGCCCGCGGACGCACGAATCAAATCGTGCTCCATGTTACGGTGATATACGCTGGAAATACCGTCGCAAATTTCAGTTTGGTGAATACTGTCACGGGTGAAGTGATTTCAGATTTTGAGAGTATCATTTCCCTGGATCGATTGCGTCCGGATTTTGCCGACTTGAATATTCGCGCAAACACATTGCCAGCAACGGTGGGCAGTGTGAAATTCAAAGTCAACGGTTCACAACGCAACATTGACGGCAGCAGTCCTTATCTCCTTAAGAAGGGTGTCCTGGCGACACTTTCCGGGGAGAACATTTTACTGGCAGAGCCCTTTACAAAAGCGCATGGTCATGGCCAGCGCGGCACTGCCAAAACCGCGACGATCATCATCCAAAGTCAGCCTGCAATCGTAAGCTTCAGCCTGGTGAATGTTTTTTCAAACCAAACATTGGAGACCTTTACAACGCATCTGCTACTCGACAGGTCACATCCCGATTTCGGAAGCTTCGTGATCAGGGCGAACACATCGTCACCTGTAGGCAGCGTCAAATTCAGGATTAACGGATCGCAGCGCAACATTGATAACAGTATCCCTTATCAGCTGAATGCGCAGGTCCTTCCCGCACTGCCCTTTGGTGACACGCGATTGTTTGCTCAACCATTTTCAGAAGCGAGTGGGCATGGCGAGCGCGGTCAGTCACTGGAAGCAGTTATTACTTTGGTGGATGGCGTTTCCGCACAAGCCAGATCGGCAACGGATGGAGTACCGGCAGGAAATACATCTGAAAATTTTGCCATCGAGGTCTATCCCGTACCGGTTCAGGATGTACTTAATTTTAACATTCGCGGAGAAGGGCCGGCCGCCTATCGTTTGGCCATCATCAATACAATGGGTCAGGTGGTACTCATGCGCCAAATCACAATGCCACATTTTGAGGTCAGCACCGCGGCGCTGGGATTGAGCAGTGGCGTATATTACATTCACGTGCAGCATCAAAACGGCGCGCGGTTTGTAAAGAAAATCGTTAAACAATAGCAGGCATGGTTTCGCAGGAAGCGCGCTGAAGAAGCGCTTCCTGCATAATCCTGCACCTGTCCATCATACTTTTGCCACGTGAGGAATATATCCGGATATTCATGGGCACCCCGCACCTCGTTGAACCATAAGTAAAGAGAAGCCTGTTAAGGGGAACCCGGAAAAAGGTTGACTGGCGGCTGAACCCTGCCTTTGACTACTTCCGGTTCGCCAGATACACGCCGCCGACAATAGCCGCCATACCAATGAAATGCCCGGCAAGAAGCCGCTCGCCATCGAGAAGGCCCCACATCACGGCGACGATCGGCATAACATACGTCACGGAACTGGCAAAGAGCGGGGTGCTGACTTTTACCAGCCTGTTGAAAAGAATAGTCGCCACAGCCGTACTCATCAGTCCCAGTAATACAATATAACCAAACGCCTGCCAGCTGCCGTTACCCGGCGAAAATTTCTGCGTAAAATCCGTGAACCCAAAAAGATAGACGAATGCCAAAGGCCCGATCAGCAACACGGAGACGCTGGTGATCGTGAGCGCACCGAGATCAGGAATCCTGAACTTAATAAAATTCAGGTTTGATCCGTAAAAAAAGCACGCCGCGACGATGAGCAGCGCGAATGCATTGAAACCCGTGATGGCATTTCCGGAACGGGAAAGGCTTAGCAATATCGTTCCGCTGAACCCGAGAAAGATGCCGACGACCGCAAGGCTTTTAAACCTTTGACGAAAGATCACCGCGCTGATCAGCATGGTAAAGATTGGCGTTAAGGTGTTAATGATACCGGCCACAGAACTGTCCATCCGCGTTTGCGCGGTCGCAAAAAGGAATGCCGGAATAAAAATGCCGGCCATGCCCGAGGCAAAGAGCTTCCAGTAATGTTCCGGCTTCAGTTCTTTTAAACGTAATAATGCAACCGGGAGCAGAAAGATCGCAGCGGAAGCGACTCTCAGGGCGCCGACTTCATCTGGTGAAAATACTTTCAGGCCTTGCTTAATCAGAATGAAGGACGTTCCCCAGATCAGTGTCAGTACAACAAAAATGGAAATAGCGGAAGCGCGGGAGTTTTGGGTCATAAAATATAGGTACCCTTACGACGTGGGGTTATAAAAAGTTCCAGGGTGCAGTTACTACTTATAAAGGTTCGGAAAGAAGATACAGGTACTGTTTACGCAGCAACGGCGTAGGTTGCAACCACCTCATCCAGGATGGCAATAACCTCTGCTTCCGTCAGCGCTTCCACCAGGCGCGTCCGGAACGGTTTGAAATCGGGAAAGCCCTTAAAATAGTTGGCGTAATGACGGCGCATTTCAAAAATTCCCAGCTTGTCGCCTTTCCACCGGATCGAGAACGCAAGATGTTTTTTTGTGGCCCGCACACGCTCTGCCATATCCGGCAACGCAGGCCTTACACCGAATCTCACAAAGTGCTTGATCTCATTGAATATCCATGGATATCCGATGGCGGCGCGACCGATCATGATCCCGTCAACACCATAGCGGTTTTTGTATTCAAGCGCCTTCTCCGGCGAATCGATATCACCATTGCCAAAGATCGGAATCGTGATGCGCGGGTTTTCTTTAATCTTCCCGATCAATGCCCAGTCGGCATCCCCCTTGTACATCTGTACCCGTGTCCGGCCGTGGACCGTCAACGCCTGGATCCCGATGTCCTGCAACCGCTCAGCCACTTCCGTGACGTTTTTGGTTTTGTCATCCCATCCCAGGCGGGTTTTGACCGTGACCGGAAGATGTGTGGCTTTCACAATCTCTTCGGTCATCTTCACCATTTTCGGAATGTCCTGTAACAGCGCCGCACCCGCTCCCCTGCACGCTACGGCTTTCACCGGGCACCCATAATTAATGTCGATCAGATCGGGATTTACCGCCGTGGCAATCCTTGCCGACTCGACCATATTGCCGATATCACCACCAAACAATTGTATCCCAATGGGGCGCTCATACTCAAAAATATCCAGCTTTTGACGGCTTTTTGCCGCGTCGCGGATCAGTCCTTCGGACGAAATGAATTCGGTATACATCAGGTCAGCCCCACCTTCCTTGCAGACCGCGCGGAAAGGAGGATCACTCACATCTTCCATGGGTGCCAGCAACAAAGGGAACTCACCAAGCGCTATTTGACCGATTTTCACCATATTAGCCGGCAAATTTAGCCAGTATTTCTTAAAAATACCGGCGTCTACCTTAACATTAAGAATGTGGAGTCTGCATCGCGCCGTTATCATCCCATCCTGAGCATCCTGCTCACGATTGTATTTGTTTTTGCGGGATTTAACCTCATCGGACCGTTCATCGGTTTTTTTATAGCTGCTCCCTTTTACGACGGCACGATGGCAGAAATGTTCGCGGTCCTGCAGCACCCGACGGACGATCCGGGGATACGCACCACCCTCATGATCCTACAGGCGTGCGGTACGTTTTTCGGACTGATCGTGGTGCCGTGGACCCTGCTCCGAAAACAAGGCGTTCCCCTGTCGGATTTTTTCAGTCAGCGGCTCTACCTGCAACCCGTGATCCTGATTGTTTTCATAATCGTCATGTTCATTATCGCCGATTCAGTGATCGCGGTATGGAACCAAAACATCGACTTTCCGGATTGGATGTCGGGGTTTGAGAAGTGGGCAAGGGCATCGGAAGACACCATGACAGAACTCACGAAATTTGTTACACAGTTTGATTCCTTTGGCGCAATGGTGTTAGGACTGCTCGTCATCGCCATTTTGCCCGCCATTGGTGAAGAGATCGTTTTTCGTGGCCTCATTCAGAATGATCTGTTTCGGGCAACCCGTAATATCCACGTTGCGATCTGGACGTCAGCCATCATATTCAGTGCCTTCCACCTTCAGTTCTTCGGGTTCTTTCCCCGGATGTTGCTGGGTGCGTTGTTTGGTTACATGTATTACTGGTCCGGTTCGCTCCTGATGCCGGTCATCGCGCATTTTATCAACAACGGGCTCATCGTCGTTTCACTCTATCTCTACCAGCGCGGCGTCATCACGGTTGACATGGAGAGTAACGAGGCGGCACCCTGGAGCGCCGTGATCAGTTCCACCGTGATGCTGGGCCTGCTGATCTATTTCTATCGCAAATTCTATGCGGAGAACCCGCCGGCCCATCCATTGGAGCAACCGCGGCAAACAGATGGTTGGTGAGGAAACTTTCGTCTTATTGAAATTTGGAACATATTAGCAGTCACAACCACAGATGCCGTGACCGAAGCAATTTCCAAATACAATAATCTTACGCAAAGGCTTATCACCGGCATCCTGGGTTCTGCTGGCATCATCGCGGCGATTGTGCTGAGCGAATGGGGATACTTCGCCGTTTTTTTTATCCTCTGTCTTTTCTCGATCCTGGAGTTCTACAAGCTCGCCGGGCTCGACGGACTGGCGCCACAGAAAACATTTGGCGCGCTCATCGGGCTGGTGATCTTTGTGTTCTCGTTCCTCATTGAGAAAGGTGAGCTTTCGCAGCGTTACTACTTTCTCATCTTCCCGATGATGTCATGCGTGTACATGATCAAGCTTTATAAAAAGTTTGAGCGCAAGCCTTTTACCAACATCGCCTTTACTTTCCTGGGAATATTCTATGTGGCAGTACCCTTCGCGTTGCTGAACATCGTGATATTCGACAATGGGGTCTACAATTTCGAGATCATTTTCGGATGCCTGTTTATCCTCTGGGCCAGCGATACGGGCGCGTATTTTGCCGGCACCTACCTGGGTAAGCGAAAACTTTTCGAACGGATTTCGCCAAAAAAATCGTGGGAAGGTTTCTTCGGTGGAGCGCTTCTCGCCCTGATCTTCGCCTATGGACTATCGCAATATCTGCATACCCTTACCGTGGTGGAATGGATTATTGTCGGGCTGATCATTATCGTCGGGGGAACCTTTGGCGACCTGGTGGAATCGCTGCTGAAGCGAAGTATTGAAATCAAGGACTCGGGATCAAGTCTCCCGGGACACGGCGGCTTTCTCGACAGGTTCGATGGCCTGCTGATTTCGGCGCCTTTTATCGTAGCCTATCTTGAAGTTCTCTGATCGGCATCACCATCACGGAATACTTAAAGGATGTCATAGCATGATGGTCTCTTGCTGCAAGCGAATATATAATTGATGAAAACAGTCCTGGCCGAGACACAATACCTGCCCCCGATCGCTTACTTCGCCGCGATACAGGGCGCCTCTGAAATCGTGATCGAACGTCATGAACATTACATGAAGCAGAGTTACCGGAACCGTTGCCACATCAGGGCGGTAAGCGGCCGGGAAAACCTCATTATCCCGCTGACGGGAAAGCACGGGAAAACGGTGATCACCCAGGTGAAAATTGACTACTCGCAAAAATGGCTCAACAATCACTGGCGAACCGTCCAGTCAGCCTATCGCAATGCGCCTTTTTTTGAATATTATGCGGATGAACTCGAGAAGGTGCTGTTTCAAAAGATGACGTTCCTGTACGACCTGAATATGGCCTTGCTGTCAATGTGTCTTGGATGGCTTAAGTGGGAGACGGCCATAAAGGAGACCACCCACTTCGAAAAGACACCTGCTTTCTTTGTAACTGACATTCGCTCGCGGCTGAATCCGAAGAAAACAGAACATTTGGATGAATTCTTTACACCGGCTCCCTATGCTCAGGTTTTTGGCTCTAACTTTGAAGAGAATCTCAGCCTGATCGACCTGATCTTTTGTGCGGGACCCTCATCATCAAAGATTGTTAAGGATTCTTCACCGGTAAAATGAACAAATGCTTATCCGGCAGCGTTTTTTAACCATATTAAAGTTTCAGGGATCGATAGTATAGAACTCGCAAAAACTTTTACATTTACATTAATCATTTCACTCATTTTTTATGGAAGCTAAATTCTCCAACCGGGTAAAGGAAGTAATATCGCTGAGCCGGGAAGAAGCGTTGCGTTTGGGGCATGATTACATAGGCACTGAACACCTCATCCTCGGCATGATCCGGGAAGGGGAAGGTGTCGCTGTCGGTGTGCTGAAAAAACTGGGAGTACCCCTGGATGAACTTCGGAACGAAATAGAAAAGATATCCAAAGGTACAGCCACGCACCAGATCAAGAACCTGGCGAACATACCGCTGACGAAGGCATCCGAAAAGGTGCTGAAGATCACGTATCTCGAAGCCAAAATCTTCAAAGCACAACTTATCGGAACCGAGCACCTGCTGCTCTCCATTCTTCGCGATCACGACAACCTCGGAACCCAGATCTTAAATAAATTTGACGTAAACTACGAGACCGTAAAAGAAATGCTCGAATACCAGAATGAAGGTCCGATGGCGTCCCAGGATACCGACGATCCGGATGATGACTCATCCAAAATCTTTGGCAGTGGCGGTCAGGGTGCTGCAGGCAAAGAAAAGAAGGGAACTGAAAAATCAAGGACGCCGGTGCTTGATAATTTCGGCCGCGACTTAACCCGCCTGGCGGAGGACAATAAACTTGATCCTATCGTCGGACGCGAAAAGGAGATCGAACGTGTCGCACAGATCCTTTCCCGGCGCAAAAAGAATAACCCGATCCTTATTGGTGAACCGGGCGTGGGTAAGACAGCGATCGCTGAAGGCCTTGCCTTGCGGATCATTCAGAAGAAAGTTTCCCGTGTGCTGTTTGGGAAAAGGGTGGTAACACTCGATCTCGCTTCACTTGTCGCCGGTACCAAATACCGCGGACAATTCGAAGAGCGCATGAAGGCCGTGATGAACGAGCTGGAGAAATCACCCGACGTCATCCTCTTCATCGATGAATTGCATACCATCGTCGGAGCAGGCGGTGCATCCGGCTCGCTTGACGCATCGAACATGTTCAAACCAGCGCTTGCCCGCGGTGAAATCCAATGCATTGGGGCAACGACGCTCGATGAGTACCGGCAGTACATTGAAAAAGACGGCGCACTGGCCAGAAGATTTCAAATGGTGATGATCGACTCCACGACACCCGAGGAAACGATTCAGATCCTCGATAATATCAAAGAGAAATATGAAGATCACCACCATGTGATCTACACAAAGGAGGCAATTGAAGCCTGCGTAAAACTGTCAGACCGCTACATCAGCGACCGGTACCTGCCGGACAAAGCGATTGATGTGCTGGATGAAGCGGGCGCCCGCGTTCACATCAACAACATTCATGTGCCGGAAGATATCGTGAAATACGAAGAGGCCATTGAAGAAGTAAAGAAAGAGAAGAACCGGGTGGTGAAAAGCCAGAAGTACGAAGAAGCTGCACAACTTCGCGATCGTGAGAAAAAGCTGATCGAACAACTCGAGATTGCCAAAACGAAGTGGGAAGAAAAAACCCGCGCCGAGAAATATACGGTTGATGAAGACAATGTGGCCGATGTGATCGCCATGATGACCGGCATACCGACCAAGCGGATAGCCCAGAAGGAAAGCAACAAACTGCTGAACATGGGCGAAGAGCTGAGCGGTAAAGTCATTGGCCAGGAAGAAGCGATCAAAAAACTGGTGAAAGCCATACAGCGCACGCGGGTTGGTCTGAAAGATCCGAAGAAACCCATCGGTTCCTTCATCTTCCTCGGTCCTACCGGCGTTGGAAAGACTGAATTGGCAAAAGTACTGGCGACCTACCTGTTCGATAAGGATGATTCACTGGTACGTATCGATATGAGCGAATACATGGAGAAGTTTTCTGTATCCCGTCTTGTGGGTGCGCCTCCCGGCTACGTCGGTTACGAAGAAGGCGGCCAGCTTACGGAAAAGGTAAGACGCAAGCCATACTCGGTCGTACTGCTGGATGAAATTGAAAAAGCGCACCCGGATGTATTCAACATCCTGCTACAGGTACTCGATGATGGAATCCTGACAGATGGACTGGGGCGTCGCGTAGATTTCCGCAATACCATTATTATCATGACTTCCAATATCGGTGTCCGCGACCTGAAAGATTTCGGAACCGGTATCGGCTTCGCGACTGCATCGAAACGCGAAACCGAAGAAGAACACATGAAGGCAACGATCCAGAACGCCCTGAAACGCGCTTTCAGTCCGGAGTTCCTGAATCGCCTGGATGATGTGATCGTGTTCAACTCACTGCAGCGCGAGCACATTCACAAGATCATCGACCTTACACTGCGCAAACTTTTCGATCGGATCACGCAGCTAGGCTATACCGTGGAACTAACCGACAAGGCAAAAGATTTTCTTGCCGAGAAAGGTTATGACCACCAGTTTGGTGCCCGTCCGTTGAACAGGGCGATCCAGAAATACCTCGAAGATCCGGTAGCCGAGGAAATCCTGAAAGGTGAAGTCGAGGAAGGCGGAACCATTCTTGCCGACTACGACGGAAAATCGGACGTCCTCACCATTAAGGTGAAAAAGACGAAAACCTCTTCGAAGGAGAAAAAAGATAATTCTTAGTTCGCAGATTATTGGAAAAGGCCCCTGGCGAAAGTCAGGGGCTTTTTTTTTGAAGGAACTTTCCTGCGGCAAACGACAGAAGGCTGATTCCCTCCAACCTTACTCATAGCTCCGGGTGTCTAATAGAAAAACCTTATTGTATTAAGACCGTGATCTACTTATCCTTTATAATTCTCCTGACCAGTGCAAGGTGTGACAACGGCGAAAGCTCGGTAGGAGAAAAGAAAACGCAATCCGGAATCCCAGCCTGCATCAATGAAACGATCGCTGCGCTGAAAGCAGAAAATGTGCGGAATCCTCCGGCGTCGGTCTGGGAACTTACTATGGATTCAGGCCAAACGTATTACTACATACCGGCATATTGCTGCGACATGTACAGCGACTTGCTCACGACCGACTGCGAGGTCATTTGCCATCCCGACGGAGGCTTCACAGGCAAGGGCAGCGGTGATTGCCCTGACATCTCAAGCGCGAAAAAAACCCTCATCTGGCAAGACGAGCGCACGAACCAGAATTAATATTGAATATCGACTTTTGAATAGCCGAATCTGGAATTGTCATCAAACGTCCGGGTCATTAACGAACAGCGAAATCGTAAACCTTGAACCTTGGACCTTAAACTTTGAACCTTGAACCTTAAACTTTGAACCTATACCTAAGCAGAATTCCTGGCAGCGTTGATAATCCCGAACATACACCGGAGTACCAGCGTACGATACTGTTGCTCATAAGGCTTGTCGGCCGTGCCCATTTCACGGAGCTGTTGCAACGCGTATTGCTGGATCGTGATTAACGGAAGCACTATACGCTCGCGAAGCTTGACCGAATCCCGGTTGACAGGGGTATTCTGCATCAGTTCCTGCAGGCCAGAGACTTCCAGGATCATGGTTGTTGAAAGCTTGAATTCCGCATACATCTTCTTCCAGAATTCGCCGAACTCCTTGTCTTTTGCCAGGTACGCCGTTGCCGGGAAGTAAGATTTTGTCAACGACATCATGCTGTTGCTCAGCAGTGTCCGGAAAAAAAGTGATTCCTGGAACAGCGTTTTCAATTCCCGCATCTTGCCCTGGCGCTTCAATTCGCGCAGGGCGGTTCCCACGCCGAAAAATCCCGGGATATTTTGCTTCATCTGTGCCCAGGAACCAACGAAAGGAATCGCCCGCAGATCCTCGAACTTCAGGCTTCCGGAATTTCTTTTGACAGGCCGCGAGCCGATGTTGATATCACCGAAAAATGAAAGTGGTGTAATGCGTTCAAGGTAGGGAACGAACTTCGGGTGTCGCTTCAGGTCGAGATAGGCTTTGTGACCTTCATCGGCCAATGCATCCAGCAGGCTTTTGTCTTTTTCCGTCAGGTAGCTGATGCCCTTGAACACATCATTCTCGACACCAGCGGAAAGCAGCTGCTCGAGGTTATAGGCGCATGAAACAGGCTTGCCAAAATTAGAACTGATCGTCTGCCCTTGAATGGTGAGCTGTACTTCATTGTCTTCAATGGTATCGCCCAGCGAGGCATAGAAATCGTGCGTATTTCCACCGCCACGTGCGGGAGGTCCGCCTCTTCCGTCAAAAAAGATCGCGGTGAAACCCTGCTCGGCAGTGATCTTGGTCAAGCGCTCCTTCGCGCGGTAGATCGACCAGTTCGCGCGCAGGTATCCGCCGTCTTTGGTCCCATCGGAAAAGCCGAGCATGATGGTTTGTTTACCGCCCCTGCGTTTCAGGTGATCGCGGTAGGCCGGAATGGTATACAATTCCTCCATGATCGCCGGAGCGTTGGCCAGATCTTCAATCGTTTCGAAAAGCGGCACGATATCCAGGATCATATCATCCTTTTTTGCAATCACCAGTTTGGCCAACTGGTATACGCGGATCACATCGAGTGCCGACTGGCAATTGCTGATCACGTAACGGTGACAACCCTCCGGCCCGTTCTGCGCCTGTATCTGCCCGATGACATCAATGCTTTCAATCAGTTCAGGAATGAAAGGGTCCTCGAATTTCATCGACGCAGGTTTGAAATTCAAAGAGAGCAGCGTCTCAATTTTCTCACGGTTGGAAAGCTTCTCAAAATTTTTGAGCTTCTTGTTTTTACCCTGCAGCTTGGCAAGACATGCTTCCCAGGCATAAGCGTGCTTGCGGCTATCCTGCCGGATGTCCATGCTCGCGAAATGAAATCCAAAGATCTTCACCTTCAAAATGAAATCATCCAGCAGATCGAGGAACAGGTTGTTATGCCTTGTTATGAGAACTTCCCGTGCTTCGAACAGATCATTCAATAATTCGTCCGGGTTATTATAGATCTCTCCATAGCCACCATAGGCGATCGGGTACACCTTTCGCTCGGCTCTCGTAATGATGTGATCGACCCCTTTAAATGTAAGCCGTCTTTTCAGGAACCGAAGATCACGGTGATAGCATCTTAGGAGTGTTTCCTGGAGACGCTGTGCGACCTTGATCGTGATCTCGTGCGTAACGAACGGATTCCCATCACGGTCGCCACCCGGCCAGAAGCCGATTTTTACCAGGTCGAAGTTTGTCCAGGATTCCAACGGTACCTGTAAGCCCGTCATGAGCTTACGGATGATACCCGGGATAACGGAATAAAAAACATTTTCCAGGAACCAGCACAAGCTCACCGCTTCATCGAAGGGCGTCAGTTTTTGCTTGTTGATGAAAGCGGTCTTTCCGAGTTGCCTTAGCAGCAGGTTGATGTGCTCCACGCGACCTTCCCGGATGGCCTGCTCGAGGTCGTTGATAATGACCAGTACATTGCC
>Ga0196965_1000856_pt1 | contig 14158 bp, 9 predicted proteins | sample S1_20metaG_FD_148668 | JGI IMG/M metagenome (GOLD analysis project Ga0196965, IMG submission 148668) | Soil microbial communities from Anza Borrego desert, Southern California, United States - S1_20 | ecosystem: Environmental > Terrestrial > Soil > Desert | place: USA: California | collected... | reverse complement strand
CCACAATGGTGGAAATATGATCCTTCATTCGTCGTAATAATTCATCATTATCGATATCGCCTCCCTCATCATTCTTAAAAACCCACGGTGCTAACTGGCTATGCCATACAAGTGTATGACCCACGACAAACATATTGTTTGCTTCAGCCAGCGCCACCAGCTTGTCGGCATACTCAAAGTTATACTTGTTTTTCTCCGGATGGATATGCATCCATTTCATGTCGTTCTCAGCAGTAAGCGAATTAAACTCCGATGCAATGAGCGCATTTTCCTTTTTATTTTTTTGATCTATTTGAGATCGGTTTACGGCCACACCGATTAAAAATTTATCGTAAAACTTATCTTTCAGCGTTTCCTTTTTTCTGCTTGATTGACATATCACAAGAAGGAGAACAGGCAAAACCAAAGTCAAAATTTTATTCATTGCTATTATTAATTTACATGACAACAAAAACAAACTATTCAAATGATATCCTTTCCTGCGTCACGCAACGTATTCACTACCGGATGAAGATACCATTTCGTTGAAGCATTAATTACCCATTTTTAGACCAGTTTTTATCAAATTTAGCAGACAGATCATAATGGTGATGGAACAAGTACCATTAATCTTTAATTAATTCATTTTTGAAATAAAAATAAAATACGATCAGGATGAATTCAAGGAACCATGTCTCACGTTAAAAAAAGCTTTACGCAAGATATGCCATGAAAAGAATAAACATAAACCGTTCGTCAAATACTTGATTCCGCGTTCCCTGCGCGAACATGGCTTTGTAATATTATTAAATATAGCAGCAATACGCTTCATTGTTATCAATCTTATAGTTGATTGTAGGTATATATTAACGGTATTAGCTTGTTTATTGTAATCCTTTATCCAAAGGGAAGAACTCGCGCTGATGTTGGTAATAGAACAAGAGATGTTTCGTTTTGCTGGAATGAAGTTATGAAACCATTATTTTACATTGTTGCAGCGGCCCGCCATTCCTGAAATTTTAGTATATTGCAACGTTATGAGGTTGTTAGCTTTACTGTTGTTGTTGATTTCGTTTAACGCGATAAGTCAGCATGATCAGGGCCTGCGGTTTATCGAAAATAAGGGCCAGTGGAATAAGGACATTGATTTTCAAGCCCAGATACCGGGTGGGCGCTTGGGCGTTTCCGCAAAAGGTTTTTCGGTTTTGCTTCTTGACATAGAAGAACTGGAGCATCAACACCTGCAAACCCACCAGGGAATTAATGAATCGAATGGACATTCACCGACTGAACACACGAATGGGCATTACTTTCAAATCAATCTTTTAGAATCAAATCCGCAATCAAAACCAATTGTCGACGTGCCTTTGGAGGGACACCACAATTATTTCCTTGGTGATGATTCGTGCAAGTGGGCCAGCCATGCGTTAGCATTTTCATCCATCCTATATCAAAATGTTTATGAGGGAATCGATTTCCGTGTATCATCCGTTGGAAAAAATCTAAAATACGATTTCATTGTAAGACCTGGAGCCAACCCATCGCAAATCAAATTCGAATACTGTGGTGTAAGCAGTATCGAAAAATCAAACGACGAATTAAAAATTCTGACAACAGTCGGATCTCTTAACGAGCTAAAACCATTCTCTTTTCAAATGCGCGATGGTGGCCAACAAACTGTGCGGAGCGAATACAAGCTCGATCACAACGTTGTTTCATTTTCATTTCCTAATGATTACGATGAATGCCGCGAGTTGATCATCGATCCGCTCCTGATTTTCTCGACGTATTCGGGCTCCACGGCAGACAACTGGGGAAGCACGGCTACTCCGGGTGAACACGGCACGCTTTATTCAGCAGGTGTTACACGTCAGGATCTGGGCGGATCTTTTCCTGCTACCGTGGGGGCATTTCAGAGCGCCAATCGTGGAAGTTTTGATATGGCGATCATAAAATATGATTCTGCAGGAACGAAATTTTTATATGCCACGCACCTGGGAGGAATAAACAATGATTCTCCCCAGAGTCTGGTGGTTGATGAAGCTTCCGGGGATTTAATTGTGCTGGGAATTTCCAGTTCACCAGACTTTCCGACAGGTACAAACGCTTTCGACAAAACATTTAATTTCGGTACGACCATTTTTAATCGCGTACTAAACACCGATGATCAATGGGATATCGTATTGACGCGATTGTCGCGCAATGGAGATCAATTGGTTGGCTCAACATTTCTTGGCGGATCGGGTAACGATGGATTGAACCTTCCCAAACAATCCGGAGGACCATTAGTGGTTAACTATGGCGACGAAATGCGAGGTGATGTTATTACCGATGAAACAGGCCACGTGTACATCAGTTCTGTCACCGGGTCTAATGATTTTCCGATCGTTAACGGATTCGATGATTCTTTTAATGATGGTACAACGGATGGGCTTGTGGTTAAACTGGCCCCAGATTTATCTTCCATAGTCTGGTCAAGTTACCTGGGCGGATCAGGCTTCGATGCAGCCTATTCCATTAAACTCGACAACGATAAAAACATTGTCGTAGCCGGAGGTACGACAAGTGCTGATTTTCCTGTAACTGTTGGATCATATCAAACAGTTTTCAATGGCATCGTAGATGGTTGGATCGCGCGACTTGCTGCGGACGGAAGCGCAATAGTGAATGCTACCTTTACAGGAACAACTTCGTTCGACCAGGTTTACTTTGTAGACCTGAATGCAAATGGCGACGTATTCTGCTATGGCCAAACCGCAGGCCACATGCCTATAACATCCGGCGTGTACAATAATGTAAACACCGGACAGTTCCTGCAAAAATTTTCAACTGATCTAAGCACGTTGGCGTTTTCAACAGTTTTTGGTTCTGCTTCTTCGAGTGGATTGGTAATTCCCAATATTTCTCCGACAGCATTTTTAGTAAACGACTGCGATAACATTTATATGGCGGGCTGGGGAGGTTTCGTTAACTCAAGTTCCGAGACAGGTTTTTGGCAAAGCACGACCAACGGTATGCCTATTACAAGTGATGCCCATCAAAAAACCACTTCCGGTTCTGACTTTTATTTTATGGTGCTTAATGGAGATGCTACTCAGCTTGTGTACTCAACCTACTTCGGTGGCAATTCTTCAAAAACCCACGTAGATGGCGGCACCTCGCGCTTCGATAAATACGGCATCGTATATCATGCAGTATGTTCAGGGTGTGATTTCGGGAATACAACCGGACAATCAAGTTCAGATTTTCCAACAACACCGAATGCAAAATCACGCGTCAACCGAAGCCAGAATTGTAACAACGCGGCATTCAAATTCGATTTGTCCTCCCTTCGGGCCATGTTTGAAACGAATAATACCGATCTAACCGTGCCCGGATTCAACAATGTTTGTTATCCTGATTCTATCGTATTTCAAAACGTAAGCACAGGCGGAAAAAGTATCATTTGGGATTTTGGTGACGGAATAATTATTACCCAAAAAGACACGGATCCGAGAAATGTTATCCATCAATATAAACAGGCCGGTCAGTATAATGTAAAACTAAAAATCACCGATCTCAGTACATGCAGTCAGACCGATTCTATTACCAAGGTTATTCATTACTTTAAAGACAACATCATTGTTGGCGAAGACGCGATGGTATGCGATGGAAATAGTTTTCAACTTACCGCGACCGGTGGTATTCATTACAACTGGACCAGCGAAGACAACACGTTTTCTTCCTCAGAACAGTCGCCGGTCATTCATCCGGAAATCGCAACAACTTACTTTGTGACTGTTGTAGATGGTGATGGCTGTTCAAAAACAGATACACTCAATGTAGGTGTAACACCAAACGTTCATGCTTCTTTTCAGACGTTTAGTCCGGACTTTTCCGTCATTGACTACAATGATATATGTTATCCCGATGCTATCCGGTTCAAAAATCTAAGTGTCAATGGTCAGCATTTGATCTGGGACTTTGATGATGGCACAACGTACACACAACAACAAGGTGATACCACTTCGGCACTTCATTACTTTCCGGCACAGGGTACTTATAAAGTAAAATTGAAAGCTATAAATCTGAATACCTGCAATAAAGCCGATTCAGTGATAAAAATAATCAACTACTATAAAGAACAGATTCAGGCAGGTGAGGATGCTGAGATCTGCGAAGGTACAACATTCAAATTAGCTGCTACAGGTGGCAACAAGTATGAATGGTTTGCCGAAGACAATACATTTATTTCATCAAGCTCCTCTCCTGTTGTGCGCCCGACTCAGACTACAAAGTATTTTGTGACAGTAACGGATGGACATGGCTGTGTTGGGAAAGACACAACAAAGGTAACGGTGTTGGATAGCGTCGATCTGAAATGGCAGCATCGTCTTGAAGGCAATTGCACGGATCGACCTGCCGTTCTGGTTCAAAACCTAACACCTCCCGCGGATGACATAAGCTTTCATTTCGACTTTGGTGATGGCACAACTTCACAAGAGACCGAAGTTGAACATCGTTATGAAAAAGACGGCGCATATTCTGTCAAGTTTATTGCACAAAAAAAATTCTGTGCTTTTGAAGAGATCGTACAAGTGCCGGTCTACAAATTGTTAATTCCAAATGTATTTACGCCAGAAGGCTCGCCAGGATATAACGATAATTTTGAAATACGATTTGGGCCGGATTTGTTACCGCCAGCCAACGCCGGATTAAAAGTACGATTGCTTGTCGTGGACCGTTGGGGTAAAAAAGTTTTTGAATCAAAAGACTATCAAAACGATTGGAATGCAAGTGAACTGGTTGGCGGTGTGTATTATGTTCACGTAAAAATCGGCGACTTCGATACTTGTAAAAACTGGTTGCATATCGTGAAGTGATTGCCTCAACGATATAAGCAGTGTAAGAATGATTAGCCATACTTACTGATTCGAATAAAAAAATAGTAGTTCACATGCATAAGCGAATTTTACTCTTCATTTTACTTGTACTTTTCGGCAACGACGTCGTGGCGCAGCAAAGGTTAAACATGGCTGCTAATGCAATAAATTCAACGGGTACAGGCACCGGTAAAATGTATTATGCTAACCGGTATGATCCGCCACGCGCCATTGCGTTTAACGAAAAAACCGTCACCACCGCTCACTTCCTCACCAACATCAATCATTATTTTGACATTCCCGAAGCGTTCACTTTCAAAGAAACAGAATCGAATACCGATCATATCGGCATGCAACATCGTTTGATGCAACAGTATTACCAGGACATACCGATAGAGGGAATGGGTTACCGGGTTCATGAGAAAAATGGATTTATTACATCGGCCAATGGCAAAGCCGTGCGAAAAATTAGTCCGGACTTGCAGACTACAATCAGTGAAGAACAAGCATTCAACCTGGCTGTAAAATATCTTAATACCAAGGATACAGTTTTTAGACGTGGTAAGAAGTTGATTGTGTCCAAGGGGTTTACTTTTATGCCTGAAAGTTTTTCAATCGCTTTTCAGTTCGATATTGATGTTTCATTCGTCGAAGGATGGCGGATCTCTATCGATGCGCGCACGGGGCAATTGCTTAACAAAGTAAGTTTGGTAAACACTTGTTTTCACAACGAAGACGAAGAACCCGAGCCTACGCCACCCCTGCCCTATGGTACCGGGACCGGAATGACAAACTATTATGGAACGAAAACAATTCAGGTTGAGCAACGAGGATCTGGTTCACGGTTAGTAGGTCAAACAGAAAACGGCGGAATCATTGGGACCTATGATTTTCAAAATGTCAGTGAATTATCGTTACTTCTTTTTTATCAATACCACAAGGCATATCATTTTAGTTCATCTGATAACATGTACAACAGCGCCTATCAAAAACCTGCTGTATCTGTTCAATGGGCAGCTGAACAGACATTTGAATACTATTTTAAGAAACACAACCGGAATAGTTTTGACAATAATGGTACTGCGATTAAATCCTATGTGCATGTAGGAGCACGTCTTGATAATGCATTTTGGCTGGGTGCTCATAACTTATTGGCCTTTGGAGACGGAAGTAATAACAACCCGGTGGTAGAGCTTGATATTGTAAGTCATGAATTCACGCACGGCGTAACACAATATGAAGCTGGTCTATCTTATAGTTATGAGTCGGGAGCGCTTAACGAATCTTTTTCAGATATTATGGGAAAAGCCATCGAATTCCATACATTAGGAAGTTCGGCCACCTGGAAATTGGGAAGACACTTCAGAGACGGTGGTCTTCGGGATATGAGTAACCCGAATCTTAGAAATCAACCGGATACTTATTTCGGCGATCTATGGTATGTTGGTTACGAAGATAAAGGGGGCGTACATATCAATTCCGGTGTACAGAATTTTTGGTTTTTTCTCCTTTGTGAAGGCGGCACCGGCATCAATGACCTTCAATACGAATACACAGTTAAACCAATTGGTATTGACGTTGCGGTTTCTATCGCCTATCGAAATCTCACGGAATACCTGGGGCAGTTTTCGGATCACCTCGACAGCCGGATCGGATCGTTGCTAGCAACTGCTGACTTATACGGAAAAAGTTCTACAGCCTATACGGAAGTAGCCAATGCATGGGATGCCGTAGGTGTGACCGACGAACCCAATATCACCAGCGTTGAACTTTATGATATCACAGCAACAACAGTAAAAGTAAAAGGAACCCTTATTCCAAAGGGAAATATTGTAACCTACCATTTCGAATACGGAACAACACCTGAATTAGGTAGTGCATCAGAAATCTATGATTACACTGACAAAGTCGAAGGGAAAATAACCGAATTACAAAGTGAAACAAAGTACTATTTCAGACTTGTTGCTACCAACGAAAACGGTAATTCGTATGCCTCAACCGAATTCACGACCATTTCATTGAAACCATTGGTACAAATTACAGAAACTGTTGACGTCACAGAAACCAGCGCCATACTGTATGGTGAGATCAATCCAAACAGCTTACCTACTTCGTTTTATTTTGAATACGGATTAACGCCGGAACTCGGTTTAGTCACGTCGTCATTTCCTGTCACCGTGAATACCGAATTTGTAGATGTTAGCGCTGCCATTGGTGATCTTATGCCACGCCAAACATACTACTACCGGCTAAAGGCTACCAACGATTTTGCTTCGGCGACAACAGCGTCTGTCGATTTTTTCACGGCAGTGAAACCGGTTATCCATTCTTTCGCTCCGGCCGCGGCACCCATCGGTACCGAAATAACAATTGTTGGACAGCATTTTAATTCGACGCCCGAAAAAAATTTAGTGAGCTTTGGTGCCACCCTGGGTAATGTGTTGTCTGCAAGCCCAACTGAGATGAAAGTACAAGTACCTGCGGGGGCATCTTTTGCACCGATTTCCTTGCTGGATCGTGAGTCAGGCCTGACCGCCGAGTCGGTACAGGAATTTGTTCCCACATTTGCGGAAGAGTTCAGAAAAGACGATCTGCAGTTAAGGGTAGGCATTTCAGACGTGAACATTTATAAGAGCCTTGTGCAGGACATGGACGGCGATCGCAAACCGGATATTGTATGCACGCACTACCAGGGCTTCACAATTTTTTTAAACGTCAATCAGGGCGGTGATATCACAGATGATTCCTTCATTAGAAATACTTATCCTATTCCCAATTTTAATTCTAATGATTTATTCTTAATCGATTTCGATGGCAACGGCTATAAGGATGTCGTTGTGCGTAATGAAAACGGATTACGAGTTTACCCAAACTTTTCTGTGCCTGGTTATATTTTTTTTGGAACACCGGTTGAATTACAGATTGGATATTTAGATAGATTATCATTTAATGACTTTGACCTTGACGGTCATATCGATATTGCCGGCATCAACCGTATCGCCTACGATCATTCTGTCCTGGTAATCTTCAGGAATCAAAATCCAAAAGGCTCTCTGACTGGAAATAACTTCGTGCTCCAACATACAAAGGATTTACCTTACAATGTCTATTATTTGACTTCAGGAGATCTCAACAATGACGGCACCCATGATTTAATGATTGGCACCTACGGTGACGATTTTTTATCGATATTAAAAAATAACAGTCTTTCCGGAAATTTTTCATTTGAGGAACAGTTGGTAAATGATCCGACAAGACAAAGATATGTTCGCTATGTATCTCATGATTTAAACCAGGATGACTGGAAGGACATCATCGCAAATTCCCCGGTTGTGGCCGCAAGCCTGTCGATAATGGAAAACAAAAATTCATCGGACATTAAGGTGGAAATTCCGTCGGTGGTGCTTAGCGAGAATGTCACAGGCGGCGTTCAGGCAGGTGATATCAATGGCGACGGTAAAGTCGACTTGCTTCTGGGACTTGAAACCAGAAAGTTTTCTTTACTGGAGAACAAAGCAGAAGCCGGCGGGGTACTGTCTGGTGCCTCTTTCAATAAAATTGGAGAATATGGCATGCCGCTGGTGAACGTCGGCTCAGGTTCCGTCACAACGTTAATGGCCATTAATGATTTAAACGGAGATGGCAGACCGGAAATCATTAACGCATATTCTTACGACTTTGGTCCGCATGATGGTTACGAAATGGAAATCTGGCAAAACGCTCCTGCTAACTGCCCTGACCCTTCCATCATTGCCCTCGACGTAGGAAGGAATTCGGCAAAAATAGTATTGCCTTCAAATACAACACTGGATCAATTCGAGATTGACCTTGCCCGTTCAGGTTATACCAATTGGTCACGAACTAATTCGACAACATTAACCAATTTATCAGCCGGAAATAATTATCAACTCAGGGTACGCGCCAAATGCTACCTTAGCTATTCGGAATATGCTTATATAAACTTCACAACAGAATGTATTGACATTAACACTTTCTCTATTAGCAACATTGGAACTAATTCTGTATGGTTAAACGCATCCAATCTCAGTTCTTTTGAGATACAGTATTCACCAGCGGGCAAAAACGAGTGGGTAATCCTTCCTCAATTTATCAATCCAATATCGAATCTTTTACCGGGTACTACTTACGACCTTCGTTTCAGAGGACGTTGCAATAATTTGGCTGAATTTACGTATAAACAGTTCACCACCAGTTGTCCTGCGTTGTCCACATTGATCATCACAGAATTAAAATACAACAAGGCCGTTGTCAACTGGACAAGCGATCATACCGGTACTGGTATTGTGGAGTATAGTGAAGATAATGTTAATTGGCTGTTCGTCGACGAATCCCGCACTATCTTTCCGCTTGTGCCCGGAACAGAATACTTTGTAAGAGGGAGACTAGCATGTACAAATAATAATTCTGACTTTATTCATACCTCGTTCACTACACCTTGTTTAAAAATCTCAGGGCTATCCATTAATAACGTTACACCAGTTAGCGCCAGGATAAATTGGATGGACGAATCAAAGACCAATAATTATGTCATAAGTTATTCGCGAACGTCGAACGGGAAATTGACAACGATGGAGACAAACGCTACCTCGTTCACACTCGATGGTCTGAAACCAGGTACCCAATATAAGGTGGCGGTTGCCCCGAAATGTAATGCCAGAGAAGAATTTACTTCTATAACGTTTAGTACCGTTTGTTATATGCCGTTTAATTTGTCTGCTAGTTCCGTAACCCCCACCTCGGCTGAATTAACATGGGATGATAATTTCAGTGCGCTTCCTTATGTTGTAGATTATGCCATCGCAGACAGTGATAACTGGCTAACGATCGAGACCACATCAATGAATGCATCACTAACTGAATTGAGACCGGGCACGGAATATGAAGCCAAAGTTCATGTCACCTGTTTAAGCGAAACGGCGCCATTTGTTTCGATGCGTTTTGAAACAAATCTTTACGAAGAAACCACTTTTGGCCCTAATCCTACATATGGCGACATCGCGATCTACCCTTCAAAAAATTTAATAGGACACCACTTTAGTCTTTATGAAAGTATGGGCAGACAAGTAAACGTGGGTACGCTTCAGCATTATACAATCGATTTATCTACCTTACCTATCGGAATCTATATCCTGAAAGTTGAAGGTGAAAAGCCGATGAAGATTATTAAGCATTAAGGGATCGTTGGGCTTGAGGTTAATTATGTTTGAGGCCGAAAGTTATTAATCTTATTTGTTTTCGAGCAGAGGCAGAGTTGATCAAAAGTTTCAATTTTTTCCCTCCTGTTTTCAGGACGGAAGATCCTCCGACAAAGTCGGAGGATCAAGGTGGTTAAGCAACTTGTATCCTGTCGCCTACACCGTGGAAGCTAATCGTAAAACGGACAGGATTAATCAATCAATATCTATAATCACAAACCACAATCCGGAGCTTCATACAATCCATTCACCACTAGCTGGCATGAAGGATCATCTGAGAAACTTGCTGTCACATTTACATCTACACCGGTCGGTGGAAGTCCAAACGCATTCACTGTTTGGGGAGAAGAAGTTATAGCAAAAGAAAACAACGTGCCGTCTATGGTGACATCCAGTGTACCTGCCGCAGGTGCATTTTCATAAGTAACCCGAAGTTGCAGATCATATGTTGGATTGGGATCTGTACACGTTGCGTTTAGTACTTCGAGGTTTGTGATGTTGCATAGATCAGCTACGCATTCATTAACATTCGCATCGGTATCATCGCAGTCGGGCAACGTGCACGCATTATCACCGGCGAAGTATCCATCGCCATCCATATCAATAGCATCGCCATGGTTTTGATGGGCTTTTAAGGCATGAGCATCAATGTGAATGATTTTTCCTTTGTGGCAAACCGTTACCTTATCATCTGTTTCGCATTCGCAGCTGGTTAGGATAAGGAAAGGAATCAAGGCGCATAGTGAGAGGAGTAATTTTTTCATAGAATTAAATTATGATGGTAAACATTTAACAATTAATAATAGCTGATGTTGAAACATTTAAGAATTGCCTGTCCGCTTCAACCTGCCACGTTAGGGTGGTGTAATTTAAAGCTAATGAATTTGGTTGAAAAGTTCATAGGGTTCAAAGTTAAATGTGCAAAGTTCAGGGTTGAAGTTCCGGTTGAGGGAATTGTTTGAGGTTCGAGTTCGAGTTCGAGGTTTGAGGTTTGATGTTTGATGTTTGATGTTTGATGTTCGAGATTAAAACAACGTTTCACTTTATCGACAAGCCTTCCTCGTCATTACCGTCATCCTGACTAACGAGATTTTCGATCATGGGGATATTGCTTCGTTATTGGATGCCATACTCTTCGTTGGGAAGGGCTTTGCGATCCTCATGGAACGACTGCAATCGTTAAGCTTGCGTAAGATCCTTCGCGCGCTGCTGTCCTGCGTGCGAGGCCGTGCTCAGGATTCCCTTCGAAGAAGAGAGCGATGTGCCATGGACAGATTCTTCACATGCTGCTTCTTTAGAAATACAAGGCGATGCTCAAAACTATTGAAACTATTGCACCCAACACATTCAATACCGCAAGCAACCTGAAGCTTGCCGCTTGTAGCCTGAAGCTAATCCGAATCACTCAAGTCTTGCTAACCACAAAATTCATACTTTCAACAACCCCCGAAACGCCCTGGCACCATAGTAAGATTCAGCACCATTGTGATACATAAAGACATGATCATAACGGCGATCACAAAAAATTGCCCCACCAAGTTCCCTGATTTCAAGAGGAGTTTTCACCCAGCTCGATGTTTTCAGGTCGAAGTTTCCAACCTTCTGTAATTCGCGATATTGTTCTTCCGTCAAAATTTCAATACCCATTGCCGCGGCCATACCGAGTGCACTGTTTTTTGGTTTATGCTCTTTCCTTGACTCCAAGGCCTCGGTATCGTAACAAATACTTCTGCGCCCTTTCGGACTTTCGGCGGAGCAATCATAAAAACTATATTCATCAGATTTTTTATCATACCCTACAACATCTGGCTCCCCTCCTGTTATTTCCATTTCATGAAGCGACCATAATTTTTTCGGATTGGCTTCCAACTTTGCTGCAACATGCTCCCACTTCAGACTTTTATGCCGGTTCATGTTCTTTTCAAAACGTGCTTTCAATATGCTGAGTAATTCATCCTGCTGTTCTAAGGACAACTGATTTTTATTGCTTTTCGTTTTACCCATATACTTTTATGGTTATATTTTACTTGACTATTGAAACAGAAAATGTCTATTCGTCATCCGATGACGTTGACGTAAGCTCGTTTTTTTTTGGTCACCTGTCCTCTCCAAAGAGGAAGGATTGTGAAAGCTTAACTCTACGATATTAGTTATAATTAATCATCGGTTAATCCTTTTCCCTTAAGAATTTCCGGTACATATTTTTCAACTCTCGATTCCCTTGTTGTGGATTGTTTTGCTTGAGAAAAGTACAGTAAGTATCCCCGTTGCCGTCCTGGTGTCAATGCGTAAAAAGCTTTTTTCAATGCCGCGCTTTTATTTAGTTTTCTTTGAAACTCTTCAGGAACAGGGTACTCCGTTGCTTTTTTCAGCGGAACTTTTATACCAGCTTCTTCCAGTTCAATTGCTTCGTAAATATATGCCTTCAGAGTTGCTTTCATCTTCACGATTTCCTGAACATTGGTAAACCGGATTTGTCGCGCCGCCTGTACATTTTTCGTTTGCTGAATCAGTATACCCTTGGGATCCTTCAATAAAGCGCCCTTGAAAAATAGAAGGGCACAATATTCTTTAAATCCATGTATCAGAACAATGTTACTTTTGTTGAATGTGTAGCAAGGCTGGCCCCACTTCAATTCTTCGATCAGGTCACAGTCCAGCGTTATTTTTCTCAACTGTTCAAATTCCTTCTGCCACTGGCCGGTTTCATTAAAAAACCAATCAACTTTAGGATTCATATCTTATATTTTTACAGGTTAACTGCTACGATTCTTCTTGACGGAGGTCTGAAATACCATGATACCACAGTGAGCACTAACAATAGCGAAGGCCCGAATATTTCACTCACCGCATTGCCAGATGCGATGTGAGAAAATACCGCGCCAGACATTGAAAAGAAAAAGCCTGCATAAGCCCATTCCTTTAACAAGGAAAACTTAGGAACAAGTACGGCTATTACGCCAAGAATTTTCCAAACGCCAAGCATAGTTAAAAAATAAGCCGGGTAACCTAAAGCCAGCATAAATTCGGTTTCCTCCTTCAGCTGGAGTAACTGAACAATACCCGTTGAAAGCATTCCCAATGAAAGCCAGATGGTGGAAACCCAATAGGTAATCTTTTTTCCTCTTGTCATAATCGTTTTTGTTTAGAAGCCACTGAGGCACTAAGATCCTAAGTTATCGCAGCTTTGGCGTTTCTCCCCTTGTGACTGACCAATAGCGTCGCTGTATCTATTCAGTTGGTATAAAGTTTCCTTGCTTTCCATTTTGACCATGATCTTTATTTGACTCACGAAATATTCTTAGTGCCCTTGTGCCTTCGTGGCAAAAAAAGTTTACTCAGAATATCCTGTAACCTGTTATGCGCCATATTCATTCCCTGGGCAAAAGGCATCTTTAACATTTGGTCTCTGAGTTCAATAGATTTGTAAATGATGTGTAGGCTAAGCTTACTGGTGTCTTCAGTAAGGGCTTCAAATTCTAAAAATTCGAGTTGAACCGAAAAAGGTGTATTATCCATTTCAAACGTACGGATAATCCTTCGGTTTGGAATAAAATTATGGAAGACACCGTTGGCCTGAAATACTATATTTCCTGCTACATCTGTTGTTTCAAATCGCCAGCCGCCGTGCTCTTTAGCTTCAAGCTTTCGTACCTTTGTAATGCCATATTCGTGCGACATCCACTGTTCAAAAATGTCGGCCTCAGTATGTGCCTTGAAGAGCAAGTCCACCGGCAAATCAAATTCTCTTGTGATCAGCAAATCATGTTTTCCTTCTTCGGCGGTGACTTTCGTTTTTCGTTCCATGTCTTCTATTTTGTTGTTTTATACTTTTTCATTACAGCTTCCAATTTATTAAACCTGTCATCCCACATATTGCGGAATGGTTCAATAAAATCTGCTATTGTTTTCATCTTTTTGGGATTAAGTTGATAATATATCTCTCTGCCACGCTGCTCTTGTTTCAGCAATTCACATTCCGTGAGGATTTGTATATGCTTGGAAATGGTTTGTCTGGAAGAATCAAAATTGCCAGCAATGGCACTCGGTGTCATGGCTTGAAGGGCAACCAATGTAATGATTGCTCGTCGTGTTGGGTCG
>Ga0196965_1000855_pt1 | contig 14159 bp, 23 predicted proteins | sample S1_20metaG_FD_148668 | JGI IMG/M metagenome (GOLD analysis project Ga0196965, IMG submission 148668) | Soil microbial communities from Anza Borrego desert, Southern California, United States - S1_20 | ecosystem: Environmental > Terrestrial > Soil > Desert | place: USA: California | collected... | reverse complement strand
CCCACATGGTGGTGGGATGGTAAAAGAAGTAAACCACCTTTACCTTTGATGCATGAAAAACCGTATTTAAATGAGTACCGACTAAGAATAGGAAACACCAGCTTTTGAAGAAGAGATTGTATAAGATTATTAATTAAAAACATGAAAATAAGAAGATCCGGTTGGAAATTTCCTTTTACTCTTAATATCTCATATTATCATAAAAAAGAAAAAAAAACGTATAATAGGATATCACATTGACTAGTCGCTTTTTAGATAGGAAGTTAGATTGTTATAAGGGATCAAATGTAGGTAAACTCTTGATTACAAAATCGCATTTAGGCCATAAGTTAGGTGAGTTTTTTATTACAAAAGTATTAGGTGAACGTATAGCTTACCGTAAAAAATTGAAATTATTGTTGAAAAAAAAAAAAAGTAAAATGAATATTAAAAAATAAGGATGGGACATTTAATTAATCCAATAGCGTTTCGTTTGGGGCATTCTAGATCTTGAGAAGATAATTGATACGTTAAAAATATTTATTATCCTGAGTTTTTGCATTCAATCATAAAGATTAGACATTATTTAAATTATTTTTGGACAACTCGTTATATGGAGAAAAAAGGGATATTATTAAGTCATTTTTATATTTATAAATTTGTGAAAAATTTATTAATTAAAGTATTTTTATATAATATTGATCTTGAGAAAAATATATATTCTTTTTTCGCTAGAGGTATTAGTACTTTTTCGGAGGCTTTTTATTATAGGTTGAAAAAAAAAAAAAGAAAGAAAGAACCTTTTTTATATGAGCGCTATAAACCTGATTTGTTTTTTTTACTTTTTTTATATTATGGTTTTTTTTCCAAAAGAAGGAGAAAAAGAAGGAGGATTAAGAGGGGTTTTAGATATGTCTGTAAATTAGTTAAGGTTAAGAAAAAAAAAAGTGTGCAAAACTCTTTTAAGAAGTTTTTTAAAAAAAAAAGAAATTTTTTAAACGCCAAATATTTAACATATATAAAAAAAGGAAATTTAAAATTTTTTATTAAGTTGCCGGAGCATTTGAAGAAAAAGAATGAATTTTTAAATATTCCTTTTTATGAGGATAAAATAAAAAGAGAAAATTCAAGAAAATTGAATTTAGGTTTTTTAGATTTTCTAATATATTTGTTTTTTAAAATAAATATGTTAGAAAAACAAAAAGAAGATATTTTAAATAATAGGAAGAAAAGAAGAAATTGGGAAATGGTTCCCAATTTTTTGGTGAAGATGAAAAGGTGGGTTATTTGTTGAAAAAATATGTTGTTATTGGTGTTAAAGTAAGTAGTAAAAGAAAAAAAAGTATTAAGAATTTTATATTTTTTTTAACTTTCATTATAAATTTTTATCTTAGAACGAAACAAAAAAGTTCTAGGATTGGTTTCAAGCTGAAAGATTTCAATTTGAGATTATTAAAAATATTTTTTTTTAATAAAATATTAACGAGATTTGCTTTGTTTTATGGTAAATTTTTAAGGCATGTTTTGTATATATTAACTAATATAAATAAGTATAGTTTTAAATTTTGTTTTATAACTAATAACAGTGTAAATGCAAAATTTTTAGTGAGGTATATAGGATTAAAGTTAAAAAGGAAGTTTCCATTATTTAGCGTTATCAACCCTCTAAAAAAAGAATTAAAAAAACTTTCTTTCAAAAAAAGACAAAAAAAAGCAAAAACGTTATCGTATTTATTTAACCATAAGGTGAGTGATAAAGTAGACCAAAACACTTATAAGGAAAGTTTTAAAAATGTATTATTATACTTGAATAATAAATATATAGAGTTAAGCATGCTTTTTTATAAGAAATGTTTAACTTTTATAACTTTTGATATTTTTATAAATTTTATGTGGTTGGGTGGTAAAAACGGTAAAGACGTTAGAGTGTCAAAAAGTTTGAAGAAAATCCTTTTCATTTTAAATGAAAAGAAATTTTTAAAAAGAAAGAAAAACTTTGCGATAAATTTTAAATGAAACGAATTTTTAATACAGTGTATTGAAGAAAAAGCAATTTTTAAGAGATATATTTTTGTAAAAAAAAAAACATATACATATATGCATATGTTTTTTAAGAATAAGTTATTTGTTAATTTATTTTTTGGTTTCAATAAGTTCAATTTAGATAATCTGTCTTTAACCTTATTTTTCTTAAAGTTCGATACTAGAAGTTTTTTTTATATTAATAAAAACTTAATTTTCTTATTAATTCATTTAATTTTCAATAATTATATATATGTTAGTACAAATACTTTGTTGCATATGGATTTCAGGTTTTTGTTATTATCTAATTATTTTTTTAATACATTTATGTATTACATATATACTTATTATTCTTTGGATAAGTTTATAAACTATTCAAAAATAAATAAAAAACTAATGTATCAAAAAACTAAAGAACTATATAAATTAAATACTTTCATTTTAGGTTTTAAGATGAGTTTTAAGGGTAGATTCACTAGAAAACAAAGGGCGAGTTCTATATGGTTTCATCAAGGGTTTGTCCCTTTGAATACAATAAAGGGTTATATCGACTTTGCCTTTTTTACTATACCATTGAAAAATAGTGCTATAAGTATAAAACTTTGGTTATATAAGAATTCGAACAAAATGATTTGACGTAATAAGTTCGTAGGAAAAAAGTAAGTAATAATTATGAAACAACAACCTAGTCGTTTGAAGTATAAGAAATATCATAAACCTTCCTTTTCAACTTTATATTTATTAGAACAAAAAAACATAATACCAATTAAGGGTTCTTTAGCCTTAAAAGCTTTAGAAAATGGGAAAATAACGTATAACCAATTAGAAGCATGTCGTAAGTCCGTTAGAAGAGTAATAAAAAAAAATGGACAAGTCTTTTTGAGAGTTTTTACTTATCATTCTATAACAAAAAAACCTATTGCTTCCCGTATGGGGAAAGGAAAAGGTTCGCATTCTATGTGGGTGGTCCCCGTCAAGAGAGGTCAAATAATATGTGAGGTAATTATTTATTTTTTGAATAAATTAGACATTAGCAAGAAGGCTTTAAAATCAGGCGGGACAAAGCTACCGCTAAAAACTTCGGTGATACTTAATTCTTATTAGATTTAGAGTGTGTTAATATGGTACAATTGAAATCGAAATTATTGGCTACGGATAAAACTGCTATTATTATACTTTTTGTATAAAAATATTGAAAGGTGGTAAGAGTAAAATTGCGATTTTAGGTGAAGTTATTTTGGTTTGTGTTAATTCCATAAATGTAAAGAGACATGTATTATTAAAACCACGTCTTCAAAAAAGATTTAAAGTTGGATCTATACATAGGGCCTTGGTTGTGCGTACAACCAAAAATTTCAGGAGGATTAAAGATTTATGAATTAAGTTTAGTGAAATAGTATTGTTATTATTACCAAACAAATAGTGCCTTTGTCGAATAAGGTTTATGGGCCTATTCTGAGGGAATTCTGTATGCGTTGGCCTTCTCCGGGTTGTGTTTCTATATGTATAATATAAAAGATGTTAGATTTTTGTTTTTATTATACATATGTAGTGCGTTTTATTTTATTTTTAAAAAAAAGTAGAAGAAAATATTATTTCACTGATGTTTTGGAAATTAAAAAGTCTGTTGTTTTTTTTAATTTGCAAAATATAATAGATTTGAGTAATTTATCGATTTCTAATTATTTTTTTTTTTTTAAGTATTTTTTTGGTAAAATACCTTTTTTTTCTAGTTATAAATATACCTTTAAATTGAATGTGAGTTATTATAATTTCACTATATTGTATAATTTTAAAAAAAAAGAAATTTATTATGTACTTTATTTTTTTATAAATGATATATATTATTTAATTTCAAAAAGTGCCGTGAAAGTTGAAAAAAAATTGGATTCTTGAGAATATATAATCGATGATATGAATTTTTTTATTGAAAAAAAGAATTCCATAGGATTTTTTCACTTAAAAGATAACATTCATTTTAAATTTTTCTTAAGTACGGCTAAGTGGTTGGGGTATTTAAACTTTTTCAGTATATATAAATTATAAATAAATGAATATATATAATTTCAAGAAGTATAAAGTAGACACTCTAGCAAAAAAAGAATTAAAAAAGAATTTAATAAAATTTTTTTTTTCTAACCAATATAGTAATTTTAGATCTAATAAAATTGTTAAGTATGCGTATAGAAATAAGATTTTCAATAAATATTCTAGTATATCTTTTTTTAGACGAAGTTGTTTAATTAGTGGAAATAGTCGGTCCGTGTTTCGCTTTTTTAAATTATCGAGATATCTTTGTCGTTACTATGCTTCTAATGGTTTTATAATGGGTTTGCGTAAAGCATCTTTTTAATATACAATGAATTATTACAATTTCAGTGATCTTATAGTTAAAATTAAATGAGCATATAAAGGACATTTTAGTTCGATAAAGGTTTTAAAAAATAAATTTGCAGTAAAGTTTTTATTTCTGTTACAGAAAGTAGGACTAATTAGAGGTTTTTTTTTTCTTCAAGATGAGAATAATATATTAGTATATCTGAAGTATATAAATGGTAAAGCATGTATATATGATATAGATTTAGTTTCGAAGCCTAGTAAAAGGGTTTATTGGACTTTGAATTTTTTATCAAAAAAGTATAGAAGAGATAATTTTTCTATGTTTTATATTATATCAACTCCTAAAGGGTTAATAACACAAAATGATATATTATTAACGCGTAATTTTTCAGGCGAAGTTTTATGTAAAATTAAAATATAAAAAAATGAATAAAAAAAATTTATTAAGTTTTTTTTTTGGTAAAAAATTTGAATTTTTTTTTTTAAAGAAGAGGAATTGTATTATTTTGAGAAAAAAAAGTCGTTTTTTTTTTTTAAGTTTACCCCATATTCATTTTTTCAAAGAAAGCGAAAAATTTTTAGGCTTTCGTTTTTTACAGTATTTCCATTATATTAGTTTTTTTAGACATATATTGCAGCTATATAATAAGTTGTCTTCTTTCTATTATTTACGTTTAAAATTAAAAGGATTGGGGTATAGGATTGTGCATTTATCGAGATTTTTAGTAAAGTTCTTTTTTAATAGAAATAATTTTTTTTACATGCATTTACCAAAAACAATTTTATTTAGGTATAAGATCAGAAGGTTATTCTTTTTAAGTACAAAATTGAGTGATTTAAGAAATTTAATGATAAATTTATTATTGCTAAAAAAATATATTATATATAGGCTAAGTGGTATTTTTTTCCCGCGTCAGATAATATTATTAAAACCAGGAAAAAATAAATTCAGATAATGGAAAAAAAGGTAAAAATTTCAGTATTACATGATAAAAGGAATAATGGGTATTTTCATATATCTATTTATAATAGGTATAATTTTAAACAATATATATTGCAAGATAACTATATATATACGTTTTTTGTAATAATACATTTTCTGTATAAATATGGTATTGTAAAGATTAAGAAAAAAAAAAATGTTTGTTTATAAGCAATATACTTTAGATGCGAATAAGGAAACACGTTTATCTCTACAAACCATTTATGGAATGGGTTGGCATAAGTCTATTTTAATCTGTGCAAAAATGGGTTTGTCTTTTCCGTTTTTATTTAGAAATTTAAATAATTATAATTTGCAATTATTGTCGTTTATTTTAGACTTTTTCACGTGATTAGAAATACGCATAAAACATTATATTTTTCAAAATATAAAGAAATTATTCGAAATAAATACTTATAAGGGTTTGCGTCATAAAGATTCTTTGCCTTCTAGGGGTCAGAGAACGCGGACGAACGCTAGCACGAAAAAAAAAATTAAATTGGTATTTTAATGAAACAGCCCCGCAAGATTAAAAGTAAAAAAAGCAAAAGTGTAGTAAAAGCGCAGCCTTCTATTTCAAAGAGAAAAAAAATCCAAAAGAAAGCTCATATATTTTTCAAATATGGAATAGCTCATTTGCTTTTTTTTAAAAAACATAGTAATGTTTTTTTAGTATTAAAAACAGAAAATAGAAAACATGTTGCTACATAACGGCAGGTTCTTGCCAGGTGGGTAAGACAAAAAAACAAAAAATTTCGCCATATATGTACACTTTATTGTGAAACGGTTGAAGGAATATTGTGAAATTTATTCGATAAATAGGGTAAGATTTTTTCTAAGGAGTAGGATAGATAAACATTATTACAATCTCCTAAAATATCTGTCTTTATATAATATTAGAATATTAGAGTTAAATTATGTGTTACATTTGGCGCATAATGGGATGAGGACACGCAAACCTCGCAGGATATAAAATTTTTATTATTGAATAGGGATCGAGGCGATAAGAATTTAGGTAGTCCAAATTATTCTCGTTTAGGTTTTTATGCGAATTCATTGCTTTTGAATAAAAAAACGTATTTGTTGTATAATATTTTTAATAAAAAAAAAGAGTTTTTTTGTTTTAAAAACAAAAGGGAAGAGAGGGTTTTGTATAAAAGCTCTCTAATTTTAAATACGTTAAAGTTGGGGCTTGTATGTAAGAATTTTGCCAAGTTCGACTATTTCGGTAAATGGAGTTCTTCACAGAAAAAAAAAAATGAATTAATTATAAAAAATTTTTTTGATGTTTATAAAAAAAAGGTTTTAGCGGAATCGTCTAAACTTCTAGATCTTTCTGTTTTTGATAGTATTTTTTCTAATTACCTTATAAGTACTAATACAAAATTTTTTTATTTTTATAAGAATAATATTTTTTTAGAATTTATGTTTAAATTGACTAAAAAAAAGAAAATGAAATTTAAAAATTTTATTTTTTCTTTCTTATTTGATAATTTTTACTTTTTGAGTAAAAACTACCAAAAAATATTTTTCTCGTTTTATTGGGAAAATAAACGTATATTTAAGTTTTTTGAAATAATAAAGGGTTATATGAAGTGTTTTTTTATTAAGAAAATAAAAAACAACATTTGTATGTATTTTTTATTTATTAAGAAGTTAAAAAGTAAAAATTTCCATTTTTTAGATATGTCTAATCAAAAAAGTAGGTTCTTTAGTTTTTTTTTAAAAAACAAGAAGAATTTTCATTTAAATTTTTTGGCAATTTATTTCAAGTTCAAGTATTTACGACGAAAATTCAATAGACGTTTTTATAAATGAAAGAAAGAACGTATGTTGCGTTTGATAAAGAAAAAATTTTTGTCAATGATAGGCGCAGGTATTAAGGGTAATTTTAAAAAAAAAACATATATATCTTTTTTGAATAGTATAAATAAAAATAATTCAAAAAGTTTTTTGAGGAATTTTTATTTTTTGAAAAATTTAAAATTTCATCAGCATTTAGTTGATCAATCAGAAAAAATTGGAATAAAAAGAGTCAAATTAGGCAGTTATCGTATAAAAAAAAAATTAAAAACTTTCCGCTTTATAACAGGGACAGGTCAGAAGAAAGAGAAGGTTTTCAGTAGGTTTAAACGTAATGTTATCAGGAAGTTTTCAAGAAAAATAAATTTAAAGAAACAAAGCACTTATGTTGGTAAAGTCAGACCTTATTCTAGATTTATAGTCAAGAAATTTAGGAACAGAGTTGAAGAGCGAAAGTTAAGAGAAAAAAAAAAAAGTGAACTCTTTTTTTTTAACGAGAAGAAGTTAAAGAAGGAGAAGAAAAAATTTTTTAAAAGAAGCCAATATGCCAAATTTTATGAATTTTTAATAGGGCAGCCTTTTACTAAGGTTAAAGATACTTGACAATTTTTATATAAAAAGCGGTTAAAAAAATATGAAAAGTATAGTTTTTGGGGTTATTTAAAACTATTAAAAAGGCGTTGGGCTATTCTTCTCGGTAAAGAAGAAAGGAAAAGAGATAAGGAATTTTTTGGGGATTTAAAAAATTTGTATGTAAAAGAAAATAAAAGAAAAAAATTTTTTTGGTTTTTTCAAAGGTGTTTGGTTTTCCTTAAGATTTATAACCCATTAAGTCAAAAAAACAATTTTTTTGGTTTTAAATCCATTGATTTTGGTTATAATTTTATAAAAAACATATATTCGATTTTTTTTTTATTAAATATTAATATTTTTAAACTATATAAGATTATATATAACCCATATAGGTTTCCTTTAAAAAGGAAATTAAAGTTTTTCCAATGAAGAAATATATACATCAATTTTAAAAAACGTATTAATGAAATAAGATTTTTTTTAATGTTACATTTATATTTATTAAAAAAGAAAAACAAAGGTTATATTTTTTTAAGAAAAAAGCGCGTACTGTTGTTTATTAATAGATTTTTGAATAAACAAAGAAAAAAAAGGAAATATAATTATTTTTCTAAAAAATCTCAATTATGGTTAAACAGTTAGATAAGATTTATTATAATACTGAGTATCGAAAAAAAATAAAAGCTTTAAGTAAATTTAATATATATATTAAAGATAGGGTTAGTAAAAAAGATGTTATACAAGAAGTAAAATTAACCAAAAAAAGGGTATTATTACTTCCTTTAATTTATAAAAATTTGTTTAATTTTTATAAATTAATTGAAAATGTTTATAACATGTTGGTGCCTGGGTACTTTTATAATCTAAAACTAGTTTTAAGGCTGTATACCAAAATCAAGAAAAGTAATATGTATATTTATATAAAAAATTAATTAATTTTAGAGTTTGTTTTTAATGGAATTATTTTTTTTTTTTTTATTTTAAATTGATTATGAACAAATGAGTGGAATAAATGGACTTCTTTAACGGAAATTTTAGATAGTAATTTTTTAGGTTTAAAAATTATGATTAAATATATTTATAACTATTTTACTGAATTTGTTTTTTTAATAATGGAGCCTTATAGCCAATTATTAGAAGGGTTTTTTTTTGATTCGAGTTTTAATGAAACTTTTATTGGCATTTACAACTTGTATGCATTTAACTCTTTAAAAATTTATTTTTTTCTATTTAATGTTGAAGAGATAAAATTTGAACATGATAAAAATTTCGTGAAAGAAAAAGATTGAAAAAATATAAAAAAGGCAGCTTTTGATTTTTTTAGTTTGGATTTATTAAACGATTACTTTAATTTGTCTTTTTCTTTTTTTAGCATTTATGAATTTAATATAATGTCTTTTTTCTATAAATATAATTATATAACAGTTGTCTTTTTCGAATATTGGATTGATATTGTAATGGAAAAAAATTTTAATGAGTATGGCGTTCTAGATTTCGAGTTTAAAACGTTTAATTTGAAAAACGTGTGTACGAAAATTTTTAATAAAGAAATTTTTGCAGCAAGAGTAAAATACAATTTATTTTTGAGTATGTTAATTATTTTATTTTTTATAAAGATTTTATATATAATTTTTATATAAGGAATTGTCCTTACTTTTTTTTATTTAGTAGCCAAAGGAAATTATTTTTAAAATACAATAATCCAACTTCTTTTAATAAAGGTTCTTTAACGTTGCGGAATTTTGATAAGTTTTATAAAAATAGTTCATTGTCTTTGGAAAGCAATTTTAATAAAAGTTTTAATTTATTTAGTGTAAACCATTTGGGTTTATTTTTTAATTGTTTTTATAAAAGGAATAAAGAAATATCAAGAAAAATTTTCAGTTTTTTTTTCAAAAATTTAAACATCCAATTTTTGGATAAGCTGAACTCTTCGAGTTATTTTTTTGGCGTTATTAATAAATTTTTCGATTTTAATTTGGTAGATTTCTATAATTTAAGAAATAAATTGGATAGTTATAAATATGTAATGAGAATAGAGTCTGTGTATGCATATAAGTTTTCGAATAATGCTTTTAAAACAATCGATGAGTTTATATTAACAATATTTAAGACACCTCATGAAGTTTACTTGTATTTCAATTCTATTTATAAAGAATATAGTTTTAGTGTTGTTTATGATATGTTTATTAAAATAGAAAGGTTTTTTTTCCTTTCTGATTTATTTAATAATGGTAATAGTAGTTATGTTAGGAATTATTCTAATATATATAGGTTTTTTAACAAGTTATCGAGGATATATATATATGCTTTTAATTATTTGCCATTTCAAAATCTAATAAAGAATGAGGCAAATGAAAATTTGTTAAAAACAAGTTTTTTAGTAAGGTTTTATAAAACCTTTTTTAATAAACAGTTGCTTTATAGAGTTAATAAAATAAAAAAACGAAAATTCTATAGAAGGAAATGGAGTATTAAAAATTTTTTCAATATTTTAAAGTATAATTCTATGTTTTATTTAGATGTTAATAACGTGTCAATATTATTTAATGGTTGGTTGTATGAAATAATGTTTTTTTCGCGTTTTATGGTTTATACTAAAGTTTTTAATGATTTTATAAAGTTTAAGGATTTGTATAACCTTAATAAATTTGTTATAAGTTTAAAAGATTTTTTTTTCCAATTAATGTATGAAAATCTAGATTATATTTTAATTTTTATTATTATGAATTTTGATAGGATTTATCACATGATTAAGTTTAATTTTATTAATAAGAAGAATATAATGAATTATAATTTCATTTATAGAAGATATATGGCGCATACGTGATTAGAATATGAATATTATAATGACGTTTTCTCTGATTTAGAAAGATTTAAAAAGGGTATATATTCCACAAAATTAAATAAGTGGATTTTGCGTTATTTTTATAAGAATGCTGAATTACACGAGTTTTATAGTGAGTCCTTGACAAACAGTTATAAAAATAAAGAACGTATTTTGTAAATTAAAAAATGGAGAGAAATAAATTATTAAGTTTTGATTTTAATATATATTTTTTATTTAAAAAAAAAAAAAAAAAAAAAAATGTATTAAAAAACAGGATTAGTTTAGATTTATTAAATAAATTTAAGCTTGTTTTATTTTTTAATACATTTGTTGGTTATTTTCATTATAATATGTCAAAGTTTTTTTTTGTTAAAGTTTTTTGAAAATTTTTTCTTATATTATATAATATAATGTATGGTGATATTAAGATGAAAATCAAAAATTTTTTTAATAATTTCTTATTAAAAAAAATTATTAAAAAAATTTTTGATTTTCGTTTTCAAATAACAGGAAATGGGAGTTTTTTGTATTTGAAAAAATTAAAGCTAAAAAATATATTTAATTCTAATTTTCCCAAATGTTATATAACAAAAAAAAAAAGGAAAAAGATTAAAGCGAAAATATTTGTTGAGAGACTTTTAAAAAAAAGTTTAAGAAAACATATAAATATAAAAAAGCCTCTTTTTTTTTTCAATAAATATAAGAAAGATTCTTTTTTCTTATTTGTTAAGTATTTTATTAAATTTTTTAATGTTGACATAGAGAAAAAATTATTTATTATGTATTGGAAGAATTATTATACTTATGTTTTAAAAAGGATATATTTGTATATAGAATATCTAATAAGAAAAATAAGTTTTTTCCTCATTAGCCAATATAAATTATTTATTTCTCTAATATGTTGGAAGAAAAAAAAAATAAATAAAAGAATGTTTTTTTATTTATTTTTTTTTTCTTCTAAAAAAAGAAACTTCTTAAAAAATTTTAGAGTCTATTCGATCTATGATCAAGCGTATAAGTTATTGAGTCTAGGTTTATATAAAAAAAAAACTTTCAGTTTGTTTCTTTTTAATAATATTAGACTTAAGAGATATGATTTAGTTTCGGTTTTAAAGAGAGTTAAAACAAAATTAAGCTTTTTTAAACCTTTTATTATTGTTAAATTTTTAATAAACATAAAGAACATTTTTTATATATTTTTTTTTCAATTATTAATTATTTGGCTAAACAATTTTCTTTCTTCGAAAGTTCCTGCGATTGCATTTAGAAGAGAGTTCTTAACTAATTATAATGAAATTTCAGTCAAGTTTAAAAAAAGTTTAGTTTTTTTCAGAAATTTACGTTGATTACGTTTCAACTTTTTTGGAGCGAATTATATTTTGTATAATAACATAAAAAAAAGTGGTTAAATTGGTAAGAAGATTTTTTAATAAAACAAAAATAATATATATTTAAAAAAAATTTCGATAACAAATGAAAAGAAAAAACTATCCCCATAACGTTATAAGGATCCGAAAAGGTAGGAAATCATTAGAACAAGTTTATTGAGTTGTTGCTATTTTAAATAAAAAAAAAAGTAGTAGTTTGGATATTGTTTATAAATTGGGTTATTTGCAATATGGGAAGAAAGGCATGTTGGTTTTTCACTTTAATAAATTAGCTTTTTTTTTAAATAAGGGTTTTGTAATCAATAAAAGTGTTAAAAAACTAATAGCATTAATAGCTAATTAAATTAATAATATTTATAATGCAGGAGATTTTGAAGTATTTTAGTCCATATGATATTTCGGATCAAAAAGTGGAATTAACACCTGCCTTTTATATTAGGCAGAGAAAAAACAGAGGTTATATTAAAGGTAGTAAAAAGTATAAAAATTTTTTAATTGGTGATATAATCGAGTTTGTTTTTGTCTTTAAAAGCGTGCCATTGTCTTACAGCGGCATATGTATAGCTATTAGAAGAAAATCGTTTTTGGTACCTGATGTAACATTGATTTTACGTAACGTAATTATAAAAGTAGCAGTGGAGATTACGGTTTCTTTTTTTTATAATAGGGTTTATAAATTGAAGTTTTTAGATTATAAAAGAAAATTTTATTTTTTTAATAAAAATAAAATTTTCTTTATAAGAAGGAGATTAAATAGAGAGAGTCGAATAAATGATTAGATTGAAGGTTGATGATATCGATAGATTCTATAAGATAAAAGAAAAAAATACGTATACAGAAACGATTTTTCAATATTGTTATATAATAGTGTAACGATTCCCTGTTTTTGTTACCATGAGAAATTGTCGATAGCAGGGATTGCCGTATGTGCATTGTGCAAATCAATACTGGTTTGGGTGTTTCTTGTGCAATAAACATTGCTGATAATATGATTATTTATACTGACATAAAAGGGTTAGAGAAGCGAGGGAGTCTGTATTAGAGTTTTTATCAATAAATCATCCTTTAGATTGCCCTATACGTGATCAGGCAGGTGAGTGTGATTTGCAGGATATCTCTTTGGTTTTTGGTTCTGATAGAGGCCGTTATTATGAAGAAAAGAAGAGGGCGGTTGATAATTTTAGCCAAAAAGGGCCTTTGATTAAGACAATTATGACGCGTTGTATACATCGTACAAGATGTGTGAGGTTTTCCAGTGAGGTAAGCGATTTTGCTTTAGGTGTAATAAACAGAGGTTCTTCTATGGAAATCGGAACTTATATAAATAAAAATACTGACTTATTGGATGTTCTATCTGGCATGTTATTGATCTGTGTCCTGTAGGTGCGCCAACTTCAATGCCTTATGCTTTCAGGGTTAGGAATTGAGAAATCGTATATTATTCCAATATTGATTTTTTAGACTCTTTGGCTTCAAGCGTAAGACTACATATATATTCGAATAAAATCATAAGGGTGTTACCTTTGCTAAACGAGGTTGTAAACGAGGAATGAATTACTAATAAAACGAGATTTGCATATGATTCTTTATTATTGAATCGTATAAATTATCCCAAGATTAGATATGCGGGCAAATTTGTTGTATTTTCATGAGATTTTTCAGTCAATTATGTGTTGAAATGAATAAAACGCAAAAATAATAAAATCTATGGAATTCTTGGACCTTTCGTGGATATAATAACTAGTTTATCTTTAAAAAATTTTTTTAATGTTATCGGGATATCTTCATTAATTCCATATTTTAAACAAAAGTGGGTTTATGATTTTAAATTTTTTTTTCTAATCAATAATGTATTAGAAAGATTGGAATATGTTCGTTTTTTTCTATTTGTAAGTTGTGATATAAGGTTAGAAAACCCTTTATTGAACATAAGAATAAAAAAAAATTATAATGTAAATAAAAATAATGAATTGTTTTTATTTAGTTATGGATTAGCTTTGAACAATTTGGGTTATCCTGTCAAGAATTTAGGAAATAGTATATGTAAGTTTCTAATGTTTTTGAAAGGAAAAACAAGGGTTTTCTCTACTTTTTTTTTTAAATCTTTTTTTAGTTTTTCTTTTATAAGTTCAAATATATATATATATGCTAAACCTTTATTTTTGTTAGGTTGTTCAATACTTGGTAGAGAGGATTCGGTTAGTTTTTTATATGGTTTTTTTTTTTTTTTTTAAAAAAAGTT
>Ga0196965_1000854_pt1 | contig 14166 bp, 9 predicted proteins | sample S1_20metaG_FD_148668 | JGI IMG/M metagenome (GOLD analysis project Ga0196965, IMG submission 148668) | Soil microbial communities from Anza Borrego desert, Southern California, United States - S1_20 | ecosystem: Environmental > Terrestrial > Soil > Desert | place: USA: California | collected... | reverse complement strand
TCAGCTTCTTCTTTCAATCCGAGAGAGATATCGAGAAGCAGGGCAGCGGATAAAATTGAAGCCAACGGATTGGCTATACCTTTTCCAGTAATATCATGAGCACTTCCGTGGATGGGCTCATACAATCCAACCGTATCACCTACAGAGGCAGAAGCCAGCATGCCCATGGAGCCTGCAATTTGGGAAGCTTCATCCGTGAGGATATCGCCAAAGAGGTTACCGGTTACGACAACATCGAAGGCTTTTGGATTTTGAATCAGTTTCATGGCGGCAGCATCAACGAACATGTGTTCTACTTCAACGTCAGGATATTGTTTCGCTACTTCCTGAACGACCGATCTCCACAGGCGTGAACTCTCGAGTACGTTGGCCTTATCAACAGAAGTAAGTTTCTTCCTGCGCGTCTGTGCAGCCTTGAATGCTTTGTGTGCGATCCGCTCAACTTCGTATTTTGAATAGATCATGGTGTCGTAAGCGGTGTCGTTGTTGTCCTTTCTGCCACGCTCGCCGAAGTAAACATCCCCGGTTAATTCGCGAAAGAAAAGAATATCAGCGCCTTTAAGAATTTCAGGTTTTATGCTTGAAGCATGAAGGAGTTCATCAAATAGTTTAATCGGACGCAGGTTGGCGTATAAGCCAAGTTCTTTACGCATTTTCAGCAATCCCTGTTCAGGGCGTACCGGTAAGGTAGGATCATTATCGTATTTAGGATGGCCTACAGCACCGAAGAGAATCGCATCAGCGTTCCTCATCTTTGTCAACGATTCAGCAGGAAGCGGATCACCCGTTGCTTCAATGGCATCATGACCAATCATCGCATAATCAAAAATAAATTCATGCCCATAGCATTCAGCTATCTGCTCCAATACCTTTTTTCCGCAATTGGTTACTTCTTTACCGATACCATCTCCCGGAAGAATCGTGATTTTATATTTCTTGCTCATTTTCGTCTTGCTGATTTAATGTTTTCTATTTCTGTTTCCGTTCCTCACTTCTCATCCCCTCATCCCGTGTATTTCTTACTTCGTACCTCGTCCCTTGTACCTCGTACTTCCTAATGCGCTAATTCAAAATGTTTAATTTCATTTCTCATGCTCAAGAGATAATCAATATCATCGTACCCATTGGTAAGGCATGTTTTCTTGTACTGGTTAATATCAAAGGATTCTGATGAACCATCTTCGAGTGTAACTTTTTGATTTTGCAGATCTACTGTAATTGGTGTTGCTGGATTTTTTTCAATAGCATCGAAAATTTTCTTCAAAAACCCATCCGTAACCTGGACGGGAAGAAGCGCATTGTTCAGTGCATTATTTTTAAAGATGTCTGCAAAGAAGCTTGAGATAACGACACGTAGTCCGAAATCGTAGATTGCCCAGGCAGCATGTTCGCGGCTACTGCCACAGCCGAAATTTTTTCCGGCTACCAGGACCTGGCCGCTATACTGTGGGTTATTCAACGCAAAGTCAGCTTTTGGTGTATCATCGGCATTGTATCTCCAATCCCGGAACAGGTTCTCACCGAATCCTTCGCGTGTCGTTGCTTTAAGAAAACGTGCCGGGATGATCTGATCAGTATCTATATTTTCGATAGGAAGCGGGATTGCTGTGCTTCTTAAGGTGATGAATTTCTCTTTACTCATGACGTGTTATCGTTATCGTTATGACTTCGTGAAGTTATTAAACAAACTCGCGTATATCGGTTACTTTACCGGTGATGGCAGCAGCAGCAGCGCTTAGCGGACTGGCGAGAAATGTTCTGGATTTTGGTCCTTGTCTTCCTTCGAAATTCCGGTTTGATGTACTGATGCAATATTTTCCCGCCGGGATCTTGTCTTCGTTCATGGCGAGGCATGCAGAACAACCTGGCTGACGAAGTTGAAATCCTGCAGCTTCAAAAATTTTGTCAAGGCCTTCAAGACGAGCCTGATCTTCTACCTGTTTCGATCCGGGAACAACCCATACTTCAACATTGTCGGCTTTCTTTTTTCCTTGCACAACAGAAGCTACCAAACGTAAATCTTCAATACGCGCATTGGTACAACTTCCGATAAATACATAGTCAACAGGTTTGCCCAGTAGTTGTGAACCGGCATCCAGTCCCATGTATTCAAGTGATTTCTTAAACGAGGTTTGTTCGCTGATGTCTTTCAGTTCTTCAACGGTAGGGATACGGTCCGTAACCTTGATTCCCATTCCAGGGTTTGTTCCATAAGTGATCATCGGCGCAATGTCTGCGGCATCGTATTGTAACACCAGATCGTATTGCGCGCCATCATCTGTTTTCAGTTGTCTCCATTGTTCAACCAAACGATCAAACGTCTCGCCCTGCGGCGCAAATTTTCTTCCTTTGATGTAGTTGAAGGTAGTCTCATCAGGAGCGATCAATCCACCACGTGCACCCATTTCGATGCTCATGTTACAGATGGTCATTCTGGCTTCCATCGAAAGTGCACGAATGGCGTCGCCCGCATATTCAACAAAGAATCCCGTAGCTCCGCTTGCCGAAATCTTTGAAATGATGTAGAGGATAATATCTTTTGCAACAACACCTTTGCCCAATTTCCCATTGATCTCAATCTTCATTGTCTTCGGGCGGTATTGCAGGATACACTGCGTTGCAAGAACTTGTTCTACTTCACTGGTCCCGATACCAAACGCAATGTTTCCAAATGCACCGTGTGTTGACGTGTGACTATCGCCACAAACGATGGTCATACCCGGTAATGTAAGTCCTAATTCCGGACCGATAATGTGTACAATGCCCTGGTAGGGATGGCCAAGATCATAAAGGGTGATCCCGAATTCTTCGCAGTTCTTACGAAGGGTTTCTACCTGGTGGCGTGATAATGCTTCCTTAATGGGAAGGTGCTGTTCCAGTGTGGGTACGTTGTGATCAGGTGTTGCTGTTGTACGGGCTGGGTTAAAAACGGATACACCACGTTTCCGGATCCCGGCAAATGCTTGTGGACTGGTCACTTCGTGAATGAAATGACGGTCGATGTATAGCACATCGGGATGACCCTCACTTTGCTTTACTACGTGTGCATCCCAGATTTTGTCGAACAGTGTTTTCGCTTGGCTCATGTCAGTTTAAAATATCAACTTCTCTTGTTAAAATATACGGTGAGCAATAACAAGTGTTTGTTTGCTCTATACTCCTAAAAATGAAATCGTCCCGCCATGATTTAGGTCATTGGCGGGACGAAAAGTTCCTTTATCAGAAATGTTTTTGCAACTCATGTAAGATGCAAAACTTTTTTGTCATTGGTAAAAAATACAAGACTAAAGCACGAAGATCACAAAAGTTAGGGGCTACATCAACGGAATTGTTAAAAAAATTTTTTTACTAACGAGTGTTTGTGCCTGGGTGCGAGTCATTTCGCTATAAAATTATCATAACGATGTAAGCAACTCACGCGTTCATTCATTGTAAAAAATACATTCGCGATAGCGCCTACCACCACGGCAGCGGCAGCTTAATTTCATTCACCGAATTTACGATCATATCAGGTTTAAAAGCATATTGTGTGAGCTCTTCAATCCTTGTAATTCCACTTAATACCAGGATGGTTTTATAACCCATTTGTACACCGCCCTGAATATCGGTTCCCATCGTATCACCAATCACGGTAGTCTCCGCAGTTTCAAGTCCCAGCGCCTTACGTGCAGATCGCATCATCACCGGTCCCGGTTTACCAATCACAAAAGCTTTAACACCCGTTGCTTCTTCAATCATGGCTGTTGTTGCTGCAATACCTAAATTATTCCAGCCTTTCATTTTTGGCGATGGGTCGCGATTGGTAGTGATAAATTTTGCGCCGGCGAGAATCATATCCACCGCACGCTGAACCATTTCAAGTGTAAAGTTTCGGCCTTCACCAAGCACGACAAATTCGGGATCAGTGTCTACCAGTGTAATGCCGTTTTCATGTAAGCTCGTAAGTAAACCACCTTCACCAAGTACATAGGCTGTACCACGCGGTATCTGACTAGAGAGGAACTTACCTGTAGCCATTGCACTGGTGTACACGTGATCTTCCGTAACATCAATGCCAAGCTTGTGAAGTTTCCGAACAGCTTCGAGTCGCGTTCGTTGACTGTTATTGGTCATGAACATGAATGGAATATTCTGTTGTAATAACCGGCGGATGAACAGGTCAGCTTCCGGAATCATAATATCTCCTCCGTACACTACACCATCCATGTCGATCAATAATCCTTGTGCCATAAATTGTTATGAAAAAATTTAGTATTCAAAAAACAGAATTGGAAGATACAATGAAGTATTGTTCCAAACACAAAATGTTTATGTTTTTGTTTTAATTCAGCAAGATGAATAAACAATAACGTTATCGCAAACGGAGGTGACTTAGGCGTGTTATTGAAGTTGATAGTTTACGCGTCGTTGCATTCATCCTGTGTTAAATCCATTGTATTTCTTGATTGTTTTTTATGGCCCCACACCTTCCTTTCTCCGCTCTCGAGCAAAAAGAGGAAATCCTTCCGAAGAACCTAACTCACGCCGAGGCAACGTTATGGCTAGCGCTAAAAAGAAAACAACTTACCGGAATAATTCTGAAGGCAACACAGTGTAGGTTATTACATTCCTGATTTTTATTGCGCTGCTGAAATCTTGATCTGATGCACCTAACAAGGAAGGCGCCTGCATTTAAAAATTGGGGCTGACTAAAAAGTCTTTTGCATTTTCAAGAGTGCGATACAACGTTTTGTATTCTAAGTCAAAACAAAACTAATGTCTGAAAAGTCTGCCAATTGAATTCGAAAACAAAATTATTGATGGCAGTCGTTGCGACAAAAAGTCTTTTTAGTCAGCCCCTGCCGAGCGCAGCAAAGGCGGAAGGGTTAAAAACTCAAATACAGAACACAAATCTAATCTCGGGCGGGAGTTGCTACCCAGGTTTAGGTTTAAGTAAATTCGCGCGGGTTTAACCACCCCACCCCTCCTTAAAAAGGCGAAGAGTTTCATATCCTGCACCTAACAAGGAAGTTATTTGTATTTAAAAATTCCTTCCCGTACTAAGGCAGTCCGGAGGCGAATTTAGCTCAAGAAACGCCATGGATTGATGAGATTCAGAAAACTCATCAACTTGCAGAAACCAACCTCAAACCTCAAACCTCAGACCTCAAACATTTCAGCAACCCCATCGCTTCACGAATCCAAACCTTGCACTTCGAACCTTGAACCATGAACTAAACGAGGTATTCGAACAGGTTTTCGTTCTGATTAACCAGCGTATAATTTAATTTGTAATGATCCATCCTTTCGAGGAGCGCATGAAAATCATCACGGGTTTTTACTTCAATGCCAATGAGTGCAGGACCGGTTTCTTTATTGTGTTTTTGAATAAACTCAAATCGTACAATGTCATCATTAGGGCCGAGAATGTGGTTGACAAATTCTTTTAACGCGCCAGGTCGTTGGGCGAACCGGACAATGAAATAGTGTTTCAGTCCTTCGTACAACAACGATCTTTCTTTGATCTCCTGCATGCGGTCAATATCGTTGTTACCACCACTGACGATGCAGACAACTTTTTTACCCTTGAGTTCGCTCTTGTATTGATCCAATGCAGCGATAGACAATGCTCCCGCAGGTTCCGCTACAATCGCGTCTTCATTGTACAATTGTAGTATTGTTGAACTTACTTTTCCTTCCGGAACAAGTAACATGTCAGTTAATACAGCTTTACACAATGGAAAAGTGAGATCGCCGACTTTCTGAACAGAAGCACCATCTACAAAGCGCTGTATCTTTTCAAGCTTTACCGGTTTACCTGCTTTCAGCGCTTCTTTCATAGAGGGAGCGCCTGCCGGTTCAACACCAACAAGTCTGGTATTGGGTGAATAGGTCTTGAAATATTCACCGATGCCGGCACATAAACCGCCACCACCTATAGGAACAAAGATGTAGTCGATACCCGTAAGTTCATCGAGTATTTCTTTTCCCACCGTACCTTGTCCTTCAATTACTTTCAGGTGATCAAACGGAGGGATAAATAGCTTGTCATTTTTAGTCGTGAATTCGAGTGCGTCACTTTGGCATTCATCAAACGTATCGCCGGTTAAAACAATTTCAATGTTGTCTCCGCCGAACATTTTTACCTGGTTGATTTTTTGTTTTGGCGTAATTGCCGGCATGTAGATCACACCTTTGATGTCAAGCTTTTTACAGGAGAAAGCAACACCTTGTGCATGATTCCCTGCACTTGCGCATACAACGCCACGCCGACGCTGTTCGGCACTCAGGCTTTGAATGAGATTATAAGCCCCGCGAAGTTTATAGGAACGTATAACCTGCAAATCTTCCCGCTTGAGATAAATTTCAGCCCCATATTTTTCTGAAAGCTTTTCATGGAATTGCAGGGGTGTCTTTAAGACCACGGACTTAAGTGTATAATAAGCTGCGTTGATGTTGAGCGAAACGCGATCTGTTTCAGGTGCCATAGGCATAGGGTTGTAAAAAAAGTATATGCTGAAAAGAAAATAACCCCGCCTGAGAGGCCGGGGTTATGTTTAAAATTCGAAGGGCCTTTGGGCAATTCGCTTAGTTGATCATGCTGGCTTCAACCTGTTGTTTTTCAGGTCGGAGTTGACGCACAGCAGCGCCGGCTTGCCACAATTCACTTTCGCGAAGTTCTTTAAGTTCTTCGGCAAGTTTTTCACGGTAATCAGGTTTGCTACAAGTATCGATGGTACGGCGGGCTTCTTCACCGGTAGCAACGCTTTTGTATAATTCCTGGAAAACAGGAAGGGTTGCTGCTTTGAATTTTTTCTTCCAGTCAAGGGCACCGCGTTGTGCAGTAGTGGAACAGTTGGCATACATCCAATCCATACCATTCTCTGCTACCAGCGGCATCAGGCTTTGCGTTAACTCTTCGACTGTTTCGTTGAAAGCTTCAGAAGGAGAGTGGCCATTGGCACGTAACACTTCATATTGTGCTTCAAATATTCCAGCGATAGCGCCCATCAAAGTTCCACGTTCGCCGCTCAAATCAGAGTAAACTTCTTTTTTGAAATCTGTTTCGAAGAGGTAACCAGATCCTACACCAATACCAAGCGCAATTGCTGTGGTTTTTGCTTTACCGGAAGCATCCTGGAAAACAGCGTAGCTTGAGTTGATCCCTTTTCCTTGTAGGAACAATCTGCGCACAGAAGTACCGGATCCTTTTGGAGCTGCGAGTACGACATCGACTTCAGCAGGCGGAACGATACCGGTTTGCTCCTTGAAGGTGATACCGAAACCATGCGAGAAATAAAGTGTTTTGCCTTTGGTAAGGTATGGTTTAATGGTTGGCCATAGTGCGATTTGCCCGGCGTCTGAAAGCAGGAATTGAATGATCGTTCCGCGTTTTGCCGCTTCTTCGATTTCAAATAATGTTTCACCCGGAACCCAACCATGGCTTACTGCTTTATCCCATGTTTTCGAACCTTTACGTTGACCTATGATAACTTTGAATCCGTTATCGCGAAGGTTTAACGCCTGGGCGGGTCCTTGTACACCATACCCAATGATTGCGATGGTTTCGTTTTTCAATACGTCAAGAGCCTTTTCCATCGGAAATTCTTCCCGTGTTACCACTTCCTCGACAACGCCACCAAAATTGATCTGTGCCATAATTGTTAATTTAATGTTTCTTGTTTAATGCTTAAGATTGATTACGAATTGTTTTTGTCTTCCAGACTGACTTATTTATGCTACCTGTTTGTTATTCTTTTCATTGAGTTCAAAAAAGAGATCGCACCCTTCGCAGTAGGTTGCTTTCTCTACTTCAATAAGTTTTTCGACCTGAAATTTAACTTTCTCCATCAGGTCTGGTGTAGTGAGAAGTAAAATCACTGCAATACCTCTCCGGAAATCATCTTCATTTTCATGGGCGATTAATTTTTTTATACGGACCCTTCTCCGGTTCAGCACATTTACAATCCGGTTCAATACTGAAAAATTATTGTCGGAATGAATCTCAAGGGTGAATTCTTTTTTCATTTTTCTTCAGTTTCGTTTAATTATCGATAGCTCTAAGCTTCAAAGCTTTTCGCTATAAGTTGGTGTGCGTTGAAGTGTGTGTCAGTGTTTGTATCTAATGTTTAATCAATGTCGTTTAATTAAGCTTGCTTTTTTATGGCCTCACCCTGCCGTCTCCGGAGGAGAAGGTTTACGGAAGCTTACCTAAACGACATTAAATGCCCAATTCCTAATACCGAATTACTTCCCCTGCGGTGCCTCCAGCATGATTTCAGAAACACCAGCTCCGGCAGGTACCATAGGGAATACGTTGTCTTCTTTTCCAACAACTACTTCCAGGAAGTAAGGTGTTTTGGCATCAAGCATTTCTTTTACAGCATCGATAAGCTCGTCTCGGTTTTCAACTTTACGAGCCGGGATGCTATAAGCTTCTGCTATTTTAATGAAATCCGGATTCACCATTTCGGTGAACGAATAACGCTTGTTGTGAAAAAGCTGTTGCCACTGCCGTACCATACCCAGGAAGTTGTTATTTAGAACAATGATCTTAACCGGGATTTTGTATTGCATGATGGTTCCTAACTCCTGAACTGTCATTTGATAACCACCATCGCCAATCACGGCAATAACATCCCTTTCAGGTTGCGCAAGTTTTGCACCCATTGCTGCAGGAAGTGAAAATCCCATTGTACCTGCCCCGCCAGAAGTAACATGCGTTCTTGGATTTTTGAAATGGTAATAGCGTGATGTTACCATTTGATGTTGACCTACATCCGTAACCACCGTTGCCTTTCCTTCTGTAATATTGGAAAGGTGGTAAATTACTTCCGCCATCTTCAACTCTTTCTCCGGCGAATTCAACTCTGGTGTGATAACTTTATCAAATTCAACTTTGTTGAGTTCATGAAATGTATTCACCCATGTTTCATGCTTTCCGGGATTACATTTCCCGATCAATGCTTCAATCGCTTCTTTTGCGTCTGCATGGACAGCCACATCAGCTTTAATAATTTTATTGATATCGGCTTTGTCGATATCGATGTGAACCACTTTAGCTTGCCGCGCATATTTGCTGACGTTACCGGTTACGCGATCGTCGAAACGCATACCAATGGCGATCAATACATCGCATTCATTCGTGTTTATATTAGGACCATAGTTTCCATGCATGCCAAGATAGCCTACATAATTTGGATGGTCTGCAGGAAATCCGCCTAGTCCAAGCAACGTACAGGCTACAGGGATTCCAGTTTTTTCCGACAAGGCGACCAAAGCATCGGTTGCGCCAGCCAATAATACACCCTGGCCGCAAAGAATATAGGGCTTTTGGGCCGGATTAATCATTGCAGCAGCAGCCTCGATTTGTTCGGATTGTAGCACTGGCCGGGGTTTATAGGTTCTTATTTGCTCACATTTCTTATGACCCATTTCCTGAATCATTTCATTCTGAGCATTCTTGGTGATATCGATTAATACGGGGCCTGGTCTTCCCGACTGTGCGATATAAAAAGCTTTTGCTACGGCCGGTGCGATATCTTTCGCTTCAGCAACCTGGATATTCCACTTCGTTACCGGAAGCGTTGTATTCACAACGTCGATTTCCTGGAACGCATCTGTTCCCAACAAGTGTGCAAAAACTTGTCCTGTAATACATACCAAAGGTGTGGAGTCAATCAGTGCATCAGCAAGACCAGTGACAAGGTTAGTGGCGCCCGGGCCAGACGTTGCAAAAACAACACCTACCTTTCCGGAAACACGGGCAAAACCCTGCGCCGCATGAATGGCACCTTGTTCATGACGAACAAGAATGTGCTTTAAACGATCTGCATAGTTATACAACGCATCGTATACTGGCATAATCGCACCACCGGGGTATCCGAATATAGTATCAACATCTTCAGCCAGAAGACTACGAAGCAATATTTCAGATCCTGTAATCGTTTCTTTAGCTCCCTGTTGAGCTTCCTTTTTATTCTTCGTCAGTAACGCATCCATCTGCAGCAGTTTTTACTTGTTTAGCATATTTGAATAAAATTCCATTTGTGGCATTCAGCTTGGGTTGTTTCCAGGCTGCTCTACGTTTTGCTATAGTGGCATCATCCACCATTAAGTTTATCGCATTGTTGACAACATCAATCTCGATAGGATCGTTATCTTCAACCAGCCCGATCAATCCGCCGTCGAATGCTTCTGGTGTAATGTGACCAATTACAAATCCGTGTGATCCACCCGAGAACCTTCCATCGGTAATTAGTGCAACACTTTTACCAAGGCCAGCGCCCATGATAGCAGAAGTTGGTTTTAACATTTCCGGCATACCCGGAGCTCCTTTCGGGCCAACATTACGGATCACCACAATGTCACCAGCCTTTACACGGCCATTCTGAATTCCGTCTACCAATTCAAACTCACCATTGAATACACGTGCAGGTCCGGAAAATTTTTCTCCTTCCTTTCCTGTAATCTTTGCGACTGATCCTTTTTCTGCCAGGTTTCCGTAGAGTATCTGTAAGTGTCCTGTCGCTTTAATTGGTTTTTCAAGTGGCAGGATTACATCCTGAGTTTCGAAACTCAGCGATGGAACATGGGCTAAATTTTCTTCTACTGTTTTACCAGTCACTGTAATGCAATCGCCATGAAGCATACCCTTCTCCAACAAATATTTCATTACGATTGGAACACCACCAATCCGGTGAAGTTCTTCCATCAGGTATTTACCACTCGGTTTAAGATCAGCGATGAGCGGCGTCTTATCCGACAAGCGTTGAAAGTCATCTTGATCAAGTGCAACGCCTGCAGATTTTGCCATGGCAATAAGGTGTAGCACTGCGTTTGTAGAACCACCCAATACCATGATCACACGAATGGCGTTTTCAAACGCTTTCTTGGTCATGATATCACGCGGCTTCAGGTCAAGTTCGAGCAGATTGCGAATGGCCTTAGCAGCATCAATACATTCTGCTGATTTATCTTTGCTCAATGCCGGGTTCGATGCCGAGTAAGGAAGTGCCATTCCCATTGCTTCTATCGCCGAGGCCATTGTGTTAGCCGTGTACATACCACCGCATGCACCTGCTCCCGGGCAGGCATTTTTTACAATCCCTTTGAAATCTTCTGGCGTAATCTTACCTGCAAGCTTTTCGCCCAGGGCTTCGAATGCCGAAATAATATTGAGCTCTTTTCCTTTCCAGTCACCACCTGCAATGGTGCCACCATACACCATAATCGCAGGGCGATTTAAACGACCCATTGCGATGAGTGCGCCCGGCATATTTTTATCACACCCTACAACGGCAATTAATCCATCATAGTATTGTGCGCCACATACCGTTTCAATAGAATCGGCAATCACTTCACGGCTCACGAGCGAGTACCGCATGCCATCCGTTCCGTTACTCATACCATCGCTAACACCAATGGTATGGAAAACCAATCCGACAAGGTCATTACCCCACACAGCAGTTTTAACTTCCTGCGCGAGTTGGTTGAGGTGCATGTTACAGGTGTTACCATCATATCCGGTGCTCACAATGCCGACCTGTGCTTTCTTCATATCATCATCGGTAAGTCCGATGCCGTATAACATCGCCTGTGCTGCTGGCAGGGAGGGATCCTGGGTAAGGGTTTTGCTATACTTATTCAGTTCGTTCACGCGTTATTCAATAATAAAGGTTAAAAAATATTTACTGTTTAAGTGAGGTTGGCAGCGCATCACAAATGCACTGCTCTTCATGGTCTGGTTGTTTAAATAATTACATAACTAAATGATTTCTCTAATACCTGGCATGTGTAGGCTTCCTGCACTGTGGCACCAAGACTTTCAAACCACGGCTTTCGGAATGTTTTTGCATCGATCGATTCTATACCTACCACTTCGGCGGCTGTGCCACAGAGAAAAGCACTGTCTGCACTTTCAAGCTCTTCCGGTGTTATATTTTTTTCTTTCACTGGAATATCGAGTTCGCGACAGATATTGATTACCGTTTGACGGGTAATGCCGGGAAGTATATGACCTAAGGATGGTGTATACAACACGCCATCTTTTTCCATAAAGAAGTTTGCACCGGGAGCTTCTGCCACGTGTCCGTTCATATCCAACATGAGTGCTTCATCATAACCGCGTACTTTGGCTTCACTTGTAGCGAGGATTGAATTTACGTAATGTCCTGTAACCTTGGCTTCCATTTTCAACGCATTTGGATTTGGGCGTTGATAAGATGAAATGCAAAGTTTGAGTTGCTTATCGCCATGGTATTTGTCCCAATGCCAGGCGCACATCATCAGGTAAACTTCGTTGGTTTGCGTGAGCTGCATATTTGCACCACAATACACCAGTGGTCTGATGTAAGCGTTAGAAAAATCATTTTTCTCCAGCAGCTGGTAGGCAATCTGAATGAGTTCTTCCGTTTCATACTGAAATGGTATGTTCACCAGGGCACAACTCTTCTTCAGTCTTTCAAAGTGCTCATAAGCTTTGAAGATCTTGGTACCATTGCGTGTTTCATACGCGCGGATTCCTTCGAATGCTCCCAAGCCATAATGAAGCGTTTGGCTGTACATATCCGTATGTGCATCCACGGCTTTAATGAACTTGCCGTTCAGAAACAAAACCGTGTCTTTGGTGTAGTACATATTTTACAACTGTTAGTTTGTTCAGGTCTATATAAAACAAAACCGCCCCGGTTTAGTCGGGGCGGTTAGTGATGTTTTTCAATTAAAATTTATACCACTATCGCCCCACGTTTGACCACGAGAATATTGACGATAATAAGAAGCACAGAAAGGCTGTATGACCTATTCAGGTTTAACAAGCGTTCGGTTATTTTTGATTTGATTACCATAAAATTCTGTGCGAGTACAATTGTCACAAATATTCATTTACCGTTCAAGTTATTATCAAAAAATATTTGAAAAAACGTAAAAAACGAATGTTAGTGACTGCTTACATCTGTTCGTGATTTAGCTGTTTAAATATTCAACAATGCCATCTCTGATGGCCGAAAACGTTTTCACTAAAGTGTCTTCGTTATCTTCAAGCAACGTTACACGGAATCCCTGAAGTTCTGAACAAAACGAAGAAATGGGAACAACACACACACCTTTCGCGCCAAGCAGATAATACACAAATCGTTTGTCGAGATTAATCGGTTGATTCACCCATCCCTCTACAAGCGTCTGCACTGTTTTGTTTTCGATAACCAATGTTTGATGTGGCTTTAAAACACCGTCGCGAAAAATAATGGTGTTGTAAAAGGCACCGAAGGTTTCGTTAAACGTAAGTTCAGGAACCGTGCGGAAAATATCGGCAATAATTTTACTCCGTCTGCCGATGTTCCGGTTGGTTTCCTCACGGTAAACTTTGAAGCGCGGATCGCCAAATATTTTCGGAATGGTTAATTGTGGAAGCTTTGTTGAACAAACTTCAATCATCTTGGCATTGTCTAACGCACTGCACAGGCGATTGAATTGTTCGTCTTTGTCGCGATTGTAGTACTCCATCCATCCACAACGTGCCCCGGGCCAGGGCATCTCTTTTGAAATTCCTTTCATGGAAATGCCTGGAACATCGTCAATGATTTCAGCCAATGAATATGCACGCGCGCCGTTGTATGTAATGTTGATATAGATCTCATCCGCGATTAAGAACAAATCGAACTCTTTTGCAATCGCTACAATTTTTTTCAGCGTCTCCAGCGGATACACCATGCCCGTAGGGTTGTCCGGGTTGATAATGAGAATCCCTACGATGTTCGGGTTATACTTTACCTTGTTGTAAAGATCCTCAATATCCGGATACCATTTGTTGTTGGGATCAAGCTTATACGTTAGCGGTTGGTGCCCGGCATGTGAAGCCTCCGCACTGGAGTGTGTAGAATATGCCGGCGATGGTCCGATAATTCTGGAAGTAGGTGTAAGGAACTGATACGCTTTTGAAATGGCGTCGCCTAACCCGTTGAAAAAACAAATATCTTCTGCCGAGATCTGTACGCCGCCCATAGCGTTGGTTTGCGTGGCCAGAAATTCTCTTGTTTCCAACATGCCCTTCGACGGACAATAGCTATAGGTCGAATCCTGTCGCGTGAGATCCGCGATCAGTTCTTTGATCCATTCAGGAAGTTTGTGATTCTTTTGAATCGGGTCTCCGATGTTTTCAAAGGAGATTTCCATGCCAAGAGTTAG
>Ga0196965_1000853_pt1 | contig 14173 bp, 10 predicted proteins | sample S1_20metaG_FD_148668 | JGI IMG/M metagenome (GOLD analysis project Ga0196965, IMG submission 148668) | Soil microbial communities from Anza Borrego desert, Southern California, United States - S1_20 | ecosystem: Environmental > Terrestrial > Soil > Desert | place: USA: California | collected... | reverse complement strand
GTAAATGCTTCATGGAATGCACTGTTGATAGAAAGTGGTTTATGGAATCTAAACAGTTCTTTATCCGTATTTTATAATTCGATTGAAAATCTTATTCAGTATGGAAACAGGCTCGATGGCAGTGTCACGTATATCAACATCGATCATTTCAAATCAAAAGGTATTACTTTTTCGCACACGCTGCGAAGAAAGAATACTACGGTGAAGGTAGGTTTCGCGTACACCGGCCGTTACAACAAATTTTCGGAAGAGGATAAAGGGCTTCCTGAATTCACCTGGTCGCCAGAACTCAATGGATCATTCACACATATTTTTACAAAACCGAAATTAACTGTTTCCCTGTTTTACAAGTATACTGGTAAAAATCCGGAGTATGTTTTGCCTAAGCCAGGTGAACCAATTGTATTATCCGAGACATCGGGATTTCACTGGGCCGATCTGACGATACAGAAAACAATCATGAAAAATCTATACGTGACTACAGGGATTCGTAATCTTTTCGATGCAACGCGTTCAAATATATCAGGCACTGAAGCAGGATCAGCGCATGGAGGATCAGGCGATGCGAAAGCCATTGGTTATGGACGATCCTATTTTATGTCCATTCAATTTCTATTTAACCGATAAACAATAACAGTAAAATTTAAAAATAAACTAAAAATGAAATCTATACATAACAACATAAAACACTGGTCGGCAGTTTTTGCATTGGTGATATTCACATGTCTTTCCGCCTGCGATGATGAAGATCCTCCGCAACGGGCCAATACCGTTGATTTTGAAGTGAGCGATCAGATCGGATTCGATGCTGATGAAAATACGATAACGATGCGTATAAACTTTTCAAGTGAGACTACAAAAGATGCTGAAGTTATCATCGATGTAACGGCAACAGGTATCACCTACGGTACAGAGTTTACAACTGATCCGGTTATGACTGGTAATTCAATTGCCTTAGCTATTCCAGCTGGCTCAACACAAGTTTCCTTCGATGTTATAAGGAATGAGGACGTAGCTTTGGATGGTGATGAAAGTATTTCATTTACCATTTCTCAGGTGGGCCAGCATCTTGTTGTCGGTACGAAGAACCAAATTACGTTAGCATTTTCAGAAATTTTGGCGACCCATGTCATCATGGATCCAAATGTTGGAGGGCAGCTCCAGCCAAATAAAGTTTTTATAGATCTGAGTGCGAATCGCCAGACTGCTGTTAATCGTGGTGATTGGGATCTTGGCTTCTATACCGAAACAGATCAATTCAGGGTAATGCTCAATTCGTCGTCTTCGATGATGGCAAGGGTATTAGACAAGAATGATCTGAATGCCGTAACGGCGACTGATACGATCGGGTGGGGAGCACAGCTTTCAACAGATGGTGTTTTTGCAGGGATCATTGCCGATCAGATGCCGGATTGGATCCCATCTTCAATCAATTGGATCGATGCACCTTCCGGTGATATTTCGGCAACCGCTATAACAGAGGTTGCTCAGAACGATGGTGATAACAAGGTGTACATTGTGAACCGTGGAAAAAATCCGGATGGCTCAGAACGCGGATGGAAAAAAATCAGGGTTATCCGTGATGGTGATAATTACACTTTGCAGCATGCGGATATAAATGCAACCACGTTTGAAACGGTTGCCATCACACGTGATGACGCATACCATTTTAACTATGTAAATTTTGACGATGGTGCGGTAGAGGTCGAACCTAAAAAAGATAAATGGGATATTGCTTTCACCGTATTCACGAACACAACGCCAAGCGGGGCTGAGGTTGTTGTACCTTATGTGTTTAGTGACGTCGTATTGCAAAACCGGTATAAAACAAAAACCAAAGAACTCCTTGTTGCTGAAGCCGGCGCTTATAAAGACTTTGATGTGAATGATCTGAATGCGTTTGCGGTAGAAGACTTTAGTACAAACCAAATCAACATAGGTTCCAGGTGGCGTTCTGGCGGTGGCCCGGGAAGCAGTCCCGCTATCAAAGAAGATCGCTTCTATCTTGTTGAAGATGCTGAGGGAAATACTTACAAGCTTAAATTTACTGCGTTGACGCAAAATGGAGAGCGGGGACGTCCACAGATCGAATTTGATTTATTGGAAACAGGGGAGTAGGTTAGTTTCTGTCAGGGGCCACCATGGAATTCCAGAATGTATCTTGCGATATTTAGGATTAGGCATAGAAGTTTTGGATATTCCATGGAATGCCGCTTGCGTTTTTTTTTTCAGCGTTTTAAAATCATTGTAACGAAATCATGCGTAGAATACTCGTTTGTTTTTTCTTTTGTTTTCCGTTTCTTCTTGCCGCCCAGGTTAAATCTGCGTATACCATTTTCAATCATGATGGTAAACGTATTTCGTATCAAAAGATGATAAAAGCTTTATCTGAGACGGATGTTGTCTTCTTTGGCGAGCTTCATAATAATACGCTGGCACACTGGCTTGAATTACAACTATTGAAAGACCTGTATGATAGCAATGGTAATCTTACGGTTGGATTAGAAATGTTTGAAGCTGACGATCAGGTTGTGCTCGATGAATATCTTCAGGGAATCATCGAGGAGAAAACTTTTATTAAAGAGGCAAAGGTTTGGGATAACTATAAAACGGATTATAAACCACTGATCGAATTTGCACGTAAACTAAAGGTCCCTGTAATTGCCACTAACGTTCCACGACGATATGCGAATTTAGTATACCGGAAGGGCATTCAATCGCTGGATTCACTCAGTCCAGCGATTAAACAATGGATTGCGCCACTTCCGCTTGTTGTCGATTATTCATTGTCAGGCTACAAATCAATGTTGGAAGGGATGGGTGAACATGGCGGAGGATCAGCCAGAAACCTGGTTGCTTCTCAGGCCTTAAAAGATGCCACCATGGCTTCATTTATTGCAAGGCATCAAACGAAAGGAAACTTGTTTTATCACGTAAACGGTGCTTACCACAGCCAGGACAATCAGGGAATTTTAAACTATCTAAGACAATTGAAGCCAGAACTTAAAATTAGCACGGTTCATGTCACTGAACAGGCTGATATTGAAAAGCTGGAAGAATCAACGTTCAACAAAGCGGACTTTATTATTTGTATCGTAAACGATATGATCAAAAGTTATTAATGTATCGGTTCTGAAACTGCGTCCAATATCAAGACCGTTGTAGATCCGATTACAATTCATATCCTCCGGTACAGGCCAGGCAGGCATTGGCGTATGAGTCATATTCGTCATAGCCAGGACCTGGTTTACCAAAGAGGGTAATTATTTTGTCAATACGAATTTCCGCTTGTGGAAGTAATTCGATGAATAAACCTTTTCCGTCTACTTCTTTAAGGTTGGTGATTTTACCTGTAACAGAAGAAATAAATTCATCCGTTCCAAAATAAAACACTTTTCCTTCGGCGTTTTTACTGATTTGTTCTGCAATGGTTTCTCTGAAATCCCAGGATACCGGTGTGTATGATGTTTCCATAATGCCGTATTAGTATTAATTGAGTTGGAAATGGCTCACAAGATAACGAAATATGAATCAAGAAAATTCTCGGTTGCAGTTTAAAATGCTACTGAGCCACTTTCAGCAATTGTGGTATTTTCCGGTTCTGTTTTCCTGACGAATCCTTTCGGAGAACAAAATCGCCAAGTGCTAAGAATTTATATACATTAAATTTGAAACAAAATCATTCGTCATGGAAAGCCATGGCCCGATGAATTCTGGAAAGGATCGACCCGTGATCTGCGAATAAAACCTTAACATTGCGGCACTATGCTAAGATGTGATTAGACCTTAGAATTATAATATGATTAGATTTGGGCGACGAAAGCAGCTTTAAGAAGCTAAAACATAGGTTAACAGACATTCATCTTAAATTATAACTTCATTTCTTAGTAACACTATATATTTGAGGTTTAATTTAGCGTGTATGCGGTTCATACTTACGATTGTTATCATTTTCATATGTTTTACAACCGGCTTTGGCCAAAACATGTTTACGGCTGTAGTGAAGGATGCTGAAACACAAGAAACTTTGCCGGGAACCTCCGCGGTTGTACTTGGCACTTCTATCGGTGGAACGGCAAATGAAGCTGGCGTGATTCAAATATCGAATGTCCCGTCGGGACAACAACGGATACAGTTCTCCTTTGTAGGATTTCAATCTGTAATCATTGATGTGATTATTCCGGACGATTTAGATAAAACATTTGAAATATCGCTGCAACCCGTAGAGGAAGCGTTGGAAGAGGTGGTCATTACGTCCACAAGAAGCAGCCGCACAATTGCTGATCTGCCAACACGCGTTGAATTTATTGCAGGTGAAGAGTTGGATGAAAAGGCAAACATGAAGCCAGGTGACATACGACTGGTATTGAGTGAGAGCACAGGGATACAGGTACAACAAACTTCCGCTACTTCTGGAAATGCTTCCATACGTATTCAGGGCCTTGATGGCCGTTATACACAAATTTTAAAAGATGGCTTTCCATTATACGCAGGATTTTCCGGTGGACTTGGCTTGCTGCAAACGCCACCTTTAGATCTTAAGCAAGTTGAAGTTATTAAAGGATCTTCTTCCACGTTGTATGGGGGTGGTGCTATTGCCGGTCTCGTTAATTTGGTCAGCCGTACACCAACCGCAGCGCGGGATCTTCGTTTTTTGATTAATGGCACCAGCGCAAAAGGAATGGACTTAAGTGGTTTCTATAGTCAAAAGTTTGGAAAGGCAGGCGTTACGTTTTTTGCATCACGAAACACTACGGAACCATATGATCCCGCCGACATCGGCCTCACTGCTATACCGGAAGCTAAACGATACACAGTTAATCCAAAATTGTTTTTGCAATTGAATGAAAGGGTAAATATTGACGTGGGATTTAATTTTATGACGGAAGACCGGATGGGAGGAGATATAAAATTTATTGAAGGTAATGGGGATGCCACTAACGTTTATTTTGAACGTAATAAATCGCTTCGGTATTCTACGCAATTCTCGTTTTCATACAAGGTGGGTGAGCATAGCAAAATAAGTTTTAAGAACAGCATAAATCATTTTGATCGGTTGATCGAAGTGCCGGCGTATACATTTGATGGCATTCAGAATAGTACATTTAGCGAGTTAAACTATGTTACAGCCAATGGTTCGTCAGAATGGTCAGGCGGACTAAATTTATGGACAGATAATTTTTCAGAGAAGCAACTTACAGCGGATCCGGTACGCGATTATAGTCAAACAACGTGGGGTGCATTCATCCAACACAATTTTGATTTCTCTAACTCAGTAAGTCTGGAAACGGGACTACGTGGTGATTATGTAATCGATTATGGTTTTTTGCTTTTACCGAGAATATCATTGCTCTACAAAATCAGCCCGGCGCTCACATCGCGTATAGGCGGAGGGTTTGGTTACAAAACACCAACAATTTTTACAGAAGACAGTGAACGAATTCAATTCCAACATGTGCTTCCGATTTCTTCCGATAAAAATAGCTTAGAAAAAAGTTACGGTGCTAATTGGGATCTAAATTATCGGACCGCGTTGGGCGATGATGTTGCCCTGAGTATTAACCACCTTTTCTTTTACACCTACCTGGATAATCCACTCATGTTATCCGGTGCCTTGGAGAGCACCTATCAATTTGTTAATTTAAAAGGGTTTACCGATAGCAGAGGAACAGAAACCAATGTAAAAGTTGAATTTGGTGATTTTAAATTGTTTGTCGGATATACCTTTACGGATACGCGAATCCATAACGACGGGAAATCAGTTCAAAACCCATTAACTGCCAAACACCGGTTTAATAATATATTAATGTATGAAGTCGAGGAGAAATGGAAGATCGGGCTCGAAGCTTATTATTTTGGTCGCCAGCGTTTAACTGATAATACTTATGGAAAAGAGTATTGGATCTGCGGTGTTATGGTAGAAAAGCTTTGGGAGAAATTTTCTTTGTTTATCAATTTCGAAAACTTTCTGGATACACGTCAGACGCGTTTTGATAAGGTATATACCGGTACAATATCAAATCCGGTGTTCACTGACATTTACGCACCTGTTGACGGCTTTGTAATCAATGGCGGTGTAAAACTCGATATTTGGTAACACCACCTTAGACTGGCAGGTAAACATAGAATGTAGCACCTTCACCGAGTACACCTTTAGCGGTGATGTGGCCATGGTGGTTTTCCATGATTTTTTTACAAAGCGCCAAGCCAATTCCTGTTCCTGCATATTGTTGTCTCGCATGCAACCTTTGAAACATGGTGAAAATCTGATTGGCATACTGTTGTTCAAAACCTATGCCGTTGTCTGAGAATGCGATTTCGTGATACGTTCCCGGCGGGAAATATTCGGGTTTATGAATAACTTCTTTGTCGGTAACAATTTGAGCTGTTATTTTTATGACAGGTTTTTTATCCGCGAACTTTAAAGAATTGCTAAGCAGATTTGCAAACAGCTGGCTAAATTGGCTGGAGATTCCTTTAACATCGGGTAACGGATCCCATTCAACGATGGCGTGTTTTTCTGCAATTAGAACTTCAAAATCTGTTACCACATTTTCAACCAGCGTATTTAGATCAAAAGGAGTGAATTGTTCTTTGCTTTTAGAGAGGTTGCTATAATTAAGGACCGATTTTATAAGCATACTCATGCGTTTGGCTGATGAGCGTATCTTTTCAAAATAAGTATAAATCGATTCATCTCCCTTAAGATTACGTTGAATGAGTTCACTAAAAGTCTGGATTTTTCGCAGTGGCTCCTGTAAATCGTGTGAGGCGATGTATGCAAATTGTTCAAGCTCCTTATTCTGGGCTTCAAGTTCTCTCGTGTATTCGTGCAGTTTATCCTCTGTTGTCTTTTTCTCTGTCAGGTCACGGGTAACTTTTGAAAAACCGATGATTGCACCATCGTTGTTGTGAAGCGCAGTAATAACGATGCTTCCCCAAAATTGTGTACCGTCTTTTCGCACGCGCCATCCTTCGTGGGTGGCTCTTCCATCAGTGCGTGCCCGCTGTAACAATATTTCCGGTAAACGATTCTTGTAATCGTTGTTTGTATAGAAGATACTGAAGTTTTTTCCAACGATTTCGCTGGCGCTGTAACCTTTTATTTTTTCTGCCCCTGCATTCCAATTCAGAATCATACCTGTTGTATCCAAAAGGATAATGGCATAGTCCTGAACTTCGGCAATCATTTTGTAATATCGTTCTTCGCTTATGCGTAACGCTTCATTTTTTAAGCGCAATTCCTCGCTGGATTTCCGGAGTTTATCTTCAGCATTTTTTCTTTCTGTAAGGTCACGGGTAACTTTTGAAAACCCGATGATATTGCGTCGATCGTCATGTAGCGCCGTGATGGTGATACTTCCCCAAAACAAGGTTTGGTCTTTACGCACACGCCAATTTTCATCTACCGCCTTGCCATGTTGAATGGCCTGACTTAATAAATGTTCTGGCATGTTGTTATCCCTGTCTTCCCTTCGGTAGAACACGCTAAAGTGTTTACCAATGATTTCACTTGTTTCGTACCCTTTTATCTTCTCAGCACCTTTATTCCAATTGAGAATAATACCATCCCGGTCAAGTAAGATGATGGCATATTCCTGTACCTCTTCTATCATTTTATGGTACCGCTGTTCACTACTTTTGAGCGCTTCATTTTGTTGCTTGATTTCTAATGTTCGCTGTCTCACGAGGAGTTCAAGCGACTCGGCTGTATTTTTTTGCTCGGTAATGTCAATGGCAGTACCATACATGCGCAGCGGTTTTTGATCGGAATCGTAAACAACCTTTCCGTTTAACCGTACCCAGTGAATTGACTCATCGGGCCACACAACCCGTGCTTCATAAAAAAGCTTTCCTGTTTCAAAAGCATTTTTATGTGCCGACAAACGCATTGGCTGATCATCCGGATGGATACGATCGCCTAAGTCCTTTTGAAGCAGCCCGGCCGTTTCGGTGTATCCAAATATATTGGCCAACCGATCCGAATACAAAAACCGGGATTCAGGAATCTTCCATTCGAAAGTTCCGATGTTTCCAGCTTCAAGGGCAAGTTTAAGTCGTGATTCGCTTTCTTCAATGTCTTTCCTGGCGGTAACCTGATCTGTGATGTCAAAGGCAAGCATGGTAATACCAGAGATGTTGCCATCATTCTCATGAAAAGGTTCGTAAAGCACTTTAATGAACAGATTGTCCTGTATGCCATTTCTATAAAGTGAGAGTGGCATTTCGTTGACGACACTGCTTTTACCCGTATGGTATACCTTGTTAAGTAAGGTTTGATGGTCCTGGGCACGTGCATCCGGAATAACTTCTAGTAACGGTTTATTGACCACCTGTTCAGCAGTCTTGCCCCATAGCGTTAGAAAATTTTTATTGGCAACATCGATGATGAAGTCTGGCCCCCTCAGAATGCTGAGTGCGATGGGCGCCTGGATCATCAAATGTTGAAAATACTTATTTTGGGCAAATGCTTCACTTGTCTTTTCCTGGGTCTTGTCTATAGCTGAAATGAAAATTCCACTTACTACTGACTCAACATAAATCGGACTATATGATATCGTGTATTCGTGCTCGACAGGATGATCACCTGGTATGGTGGTAAAACGATGATTTTGAAGTTTGATGGGTTGTCCCTCCTGAATAACTTTCTTCAGCAGTGGAGAAACTTCGTCCCAGTTTCTTTTTAACCATGAGTCCTTGGCCTTACTGCCGAATGCAGCGGGATGCTTGGAGCCAATCAATTTGCTGTATGGCTCATTATAAATTTGTATCAAATCATCACCCCATAACACAATCGCAGGCAACAGAGAATTCAGGCAAATACTAACGGAAATTTGCAAGGCTGAAGGCCACGATCCTTTTTCGCCCAGCGAAGTGTTTTCCCAATTGAATTCCTGAACAAGATCCCTGATACTGGTATTGCCTTCAAGCATTGCATATTTGCCTTTCGCCATAAATTATTTCTTCACCAGTCAATTACACGGTCAAAATTTTCAATCGGAATCTTGCTGTTAAACAATAAGCCAGGCATTTATTGCCAGTTCACTAAAAAGCTGCATATTCAATGCGTTTACTTAAGCTTTCATGAACGCTCCGCAGAGAGTACTGAATGAGGTAATAAAGCAAAGTAAAGTAAAGGTTAAGTAAACAACATTCCTTGCATAATAATACCAAAAAAGGGGTGAATCGCTTAATGATCTTCAAAATATTTAACGATGCAAATTCAAATCCTGAATTGCTGCTTTATTTCGACGTTTCGAAAAATTCCTAATAGTGTGCTTAAAGGGATACCGTTTGAAGACATAAACATTTCGTCTTTCTTTCCTGGTTTGATATTAAGTTAATGTTACCAAATTTACTTTTCCGTTAAGTTTCCGGAATGTTATCCTAATGTTAGGATAAATCTTTTTTTTTGCGGTAAAATTAAATTAATGGTGCCTGCTAAAACAAGAATTCAACTCACTTTAATCGCTGTATTTACAGGTTGCTCGCCTGTTTTTGCGCAGGATATCACAAAAAACTCTTTTGGAAATGGAATTTCGATCGTTGCAGCCGATTCTTCATTTAGTGTGAATGCAGGCGTCCGCTTCCAAACCTTGTATCAAATTACGACTGATCTCGATTCTGATGCTTACGAAGATAATCTTCAAATCCGACGTTCAAGGATAAAGTTAGATGGATTTGTGTACAATCCGAAGCTACAATATAAAATTGAACTTGCCCTGGCAAACTCCGATACCAATGTAGGAAGTGTACCTCAGTCGGGTAACACCAGCAGCATTGTTTTAGATGCTTATATCAAATACAACTTTACTGGAAATTGGACCTTATGGTTTGGGCAGGCTAAACTTCCGGGGAATCGGGAGCGTGTTATTTCTTCCCAGGCTTTGCAGTTTGTAGATCGCAGTAACCTGAACAGCAGGTTTAATCTCGACAGGGATGTTGGTGTACAACTCCATTACAAAACAAATAAATTCAACTTCATTACGGCTTTGTCTATGGGTGAAGGAAGAAACATCGTGGTTGAAAACGCAGGCGGATATGGGTACACCGTCCGGGGCGAATATTTGCCTTTCGGGAAATTTAAAGAAAAGGGTGATTACGTCGGTGCGGACCTGTCACGTGAGGAGGATCCTAAACTATCATTGGGAGTAACTTATGATTACAATGACCGCGCTTCGAAAGAAAGAGGACAACTTGGTGATTTTCTTGGTGTGCAACGGGATTTAGAAACTATTTTTGCTGATGCACATTTCAAATACAGGGGCTTTTCATCATTGATTGAATTCGTTTACAAAAAATCTCCTGATGGTCCCCTCATTAAGGATTCAGAAAATAATGTAACAGCAGCTTTTTATACAGGGCGTGGTTTTTCAGCACAAGCAGGTTATTTGTTTAAAAACAATTTTGAACTGGCTGGGAGGTATACAATTGTAACGCCGGAAAAAATTACCTTGCGAAATGAGAATACACAATATACAGTAGGTGTATCAAAATATTTTGTTGGTCATAATCTAAAAGTGCAAAGCGATGTAAGCTTTATAACCGAAGCAACACAAAGCGATGCGTTGATGTACCGTCTTCAGCTAGAGGTAGCGTTGTGATTGGCATGAAGTCTTTCGACTTCGTAAATATTTTTTGCTATGCGCTGGTTAATAGGGAACAATGGTGATTGTTCCGTTTTTTTCGAGGATGGCATATTTGATATCCTTCATCTTTTGAAGACCAAAATTCAGACGTGCGGCTTCGAGAATATCGGCTTCATCGACCTTGCACTTTTTCATTCGTTTAAAAAGTGGTTTACCTTCATCTACAATGATCAGCGGGATCCCTTCTGTCACTTTCCCGAAGAAACTGGAATTTTCTTTGATCAGTGAGAATATCAGGTCTATACTAATCAGGGTAATGATCAGGATAAATGCGCCGGTTATCGAGTAATCATGCCCCAGAAGCGCCTGCTGTGTTACTTCGCTAATGATTAGAAGTAACACAAAATCAAATGTGGTCGCCTCCGATAAACTCCGCTTTCCCATAATGCGAAAGAGAAGTAGTAAAAACAGGTAAATGGCAAGGCCGCGTAAAACCGGATTCATATTCGTCAGGGAAAAATAAATTCATTGATTCCAAAGTCAAGCTGATTTATCGTTATGATGTTATTCATCTGGCCGACTTCTTTCGGTTCGATATCCAGCGTGATAAAAGCTTGCTGTTCAGTGGGAAATACGAGCAGAAGCGAGCCATTTACACTTTTGTATTCAGCTGGTTCAGGTGTTATTTTTTTTAGGTCGTGACTTTGAAGGTAACCGTGCGGAAGGTGTATGAGGACGTTGCCGGAAACTTCCCTGGCGACAATTTCAACGTGTGTCTCGTTTTCGCGTCGGTTAAATTGTTCATAGGTGATAACAGACCCTTCTTTGATGAGCGTTTTTTCACTCAAAACGCCGGTCCCGAATAAGCCTATTGCCGCACAGACAAGCAGTATTAAGATGATGAACCAGCCAACCCGTTGTATGATCCATCCTTTAACATGCAGGTTAATATCCTCATCAATCTCCAGCGAAGTTTTAGGACGTTCTATTTCGTGACCCGTTCGGTTTGTCTTCATTTCACTTTGATTACATAAATTCAAGTGCCAGCCGGCGAAAATTTTGCGTCGTTAATCGCTAAATGAATTTAGATATCCAGTTCGATCATGACGCCCAGGTGATCTGAAAGTCTCGCATCTCCCGGAGGGGATGAAATTACTTCCACTTTTCTTACGAGCCTGGTGAGTGAAGACGAAACCCAAAAGTAGTCAATACGACTTGAAGGATTATCTGATTCGAAAGTATGGCCAGCTTTATTACCATGAAGCATTTGCCATGCATCTACAAAGCCTGCTTTATTAAATGATTCAAACACGTTGCTATCCGGTGGTGTATTAAGGTCACCAGCGAGTATTGCAAGCTCCGGTTGCTGGTTGGCGATGAGTTGAGTAGCCTGTTCTGCATTTTGAATGGCCTGCGCTTTGACCCACGAAAAGTGAGCATTGTAAAAATTAAGCAGCTTCCCTGATCTGTCGAAAGTAATCTGCTGAACGATACGGTTATTGTCATCAGATAAATCAGGAAACAGCGATAAACTCAGAGAATTTATTTCAGACACCGGCAATTTCGAAATAACGGCATTACCTTGCTGTAACCCATCTGGTTGAGATTGCGCTTCATGAAACGTATGAAACGTATAACCTTTTAATGACGCTGCTATCTGGAGTGCCTGATCTTTGCCTCCATATAATATTGGATGTCGGGCCACCGCCTGAAAGGCAATTATATCGGGATCACTTTTTTCCAGTTCAGTGAGAATGAGTTCCTTTCTCATTTCCCATGCGCCATGTTTTTCAACATAATAGTTAAGGTTGAGCGTTATAATTCTGAGCATAAATAATTTTTCAACTTCAGCCAGCTTGCTAAAATCCTGTGCCTTTTAATTCCAATAAGAATGTTGGGCTCCGGGTGATAAAGCTGTTGCCTTTCGGTAGGATATGTCTACGGGAAAGTTTTTTCACAACCACAACTTTACAACTTTGATTTTTTGGGCATGAGTTTTTCACCTGTGTTACCATCTGTTTTAATCCATTTTGAGTTTTACTTTATCAGTGGGTTGCGTCAACAAGATTTTTATCAACATAATGATCAGTTATATTAATTAAAATGTAAACCAAAAGTATGAGAGAATTAAACACAATTAAAGGAAAGGTAATCCTTGTAACCGGAGCGGCACGTGGTTTGGGTGCGGCGATTTGCAGAATACTTGCCGGTGATGAAGCCGTAATAATTGCTACGGATATCAATGCAGCACAACTTGAACAAAGTGTTGCAGAAATTCTGGCTGCTGGAGGAAAGGCTTCTGCATACACCATGAATGTGAGTGATGAAAACGATGTTGAACAAACAATTCAAGAAATTATTGAATCACATGGTAGAATTGATGTGTTGGTCAACAATGCCGGTGTAGATTATACAAAGTCGATAGAAGAATTGAGTTACGATGAATGGCGCCGTGTTATTGAAGTCAACCTTACCGGACCATTTATTGTAACAAAGGCAGTTTATCCATATATGAAAAAAAATGGTGAAGGGCATGTAATTAATATTACGTCAACAGCATGTAAGCGGGCATGGCCTAATGCTTCTGCATATCACGCCAGCAAGTGGGGACTTACAGGATTTAGCCATGCCATTCATTCTGAAGCACGTAAAGAAGGAATCAAGGTTACGGCATTGGTGGCGGGTGGCATGCAAACACCTTTTTTGTTGGATCGTTTTCCGGATATTGATGTAAACCTGCTGCAGAATCCGGAAAATGTTGCGGAATCTATTCGCTATGTCCTCTGTCAACCTAAGGAAAGTGTTATCCCTGAACTCATGGTTATTCCGATGACGGAAACATCGTGGCCCTAGTGGAGTCGATGTAGTTTGTGTTACGATAAGCTTCATGCTGCAGACGGTAAGCTGCACGGCGTTTTCGAAAAGCTGCGAGCCGCGAGTTTCGAGCTGCGAGTTTGTTCGGTTGGTAATGTAAACGCTTACAGTTCTTATTATTGTTGTTTTCGCTATTCATCAGTTTTCAAAAAAGCCAAACTATGAACCATAAACTTTCATAGCGGAGGCGCAAAGTCGCTGAGTTACGCAAAGCATAAAACTAATTTGCAAACCGATCGAATCAGTTATCAGAAACCAACCTCAAATATCAAACGTCAAACCTCAAACTACTTCCCCAAACCCTTCATTAGCAACCCCGAACTTTGAACCATGAACTTTGAACCATGAACCATGAACCATGAACTTTGAATCATGAACTTTGAACCGTTAAAGCCGAAACCTGCATTAACAGAAGAGGAGGTTAACCGTGGATTGAAGTTGGTCATTGGTGATGGGCTGGCAGCTGAAGTAATGACCACATTTACCGGTGGTGCTTTTCTTGTTGCTATGGCGCTGTTAATGGGTGCGTCTAATTTTCAGATTGGATTGCTTGCGGCATTGCCAATGTCTACCCAAATGTTTCAGCTGTTTTCAATATGGCTGGTAAGAAGATTCAACAACAGGCGTGCTGTAACGGTATTTTCTTCCCTGCTGGCGCGTTTACCCCTTTTGGTAATCGGCGTCTTTGCTTTGCTCTATCCTTCGTCGGT
>Ga0196965_1000852_pt1 | contig 14175 bp, 8 predicted proteins | sample S1_20metaG_FD_148668 | JGI IMG/M metagenome (GOLD analysis project Ga0196965, IMG submission 148668) | Soil microbial communities from Anza Borrego desert, Southern California, United States - S1_20 | ecosystem: Environmental > Terrestrial > Soil > Desert | place: USA: California | collected... | reverse complement strand
CCGAGCCCATGCCGTGCTCGCGGACTCCGAAGTGGAAGTAGCGGCCGGACGGATTGTTCACCGCGAAGGCCGCCGTCCCCTTGACGTAGGTGTCGTTGGACGGCGTGAGGTCGGCCGAGCCGCCCACCAGCTCCGGCAGCTTCGGCAGGATGCCCGCCAGCACCTTGCCCGACGCCGAGCGGGTCGCCATGTCCTCGCCTGGCTTGAAGGACGGGATCGCCTCCTGCCAGCCGTCCGGCAGCTTGCCCTCCAGCCGGCGCCGGAGGTCGGCCGCCTGCTCCGGATGGGCCTCCGCGTAGCGGCGGAGCCGCTCGTTCCACTCCGCCTCCAGCTTGCGGCCCCGCTCCCGGGCGGCCTCGAACGGCGCCAGCGCCCCCTCGGGGATGTGGAACGCCGAATCCTCCGGCCAGCCGAGGTTCCGTTTGGTCGCCCTGGTCTCGTCCGGCCCGAGGGGCGAGCCGTGGGCTTCGGCCGATCCCGCCTTCTTGGGGCTGCCGAAGCCGATGACCGTCCGCACCACCACCAGGGTGGGGCGCTCCGTCTCGGCCTCGGCGGCGGCGATGGCCTCCTCCAGCGCCGCGAGGTCGTTGCCGTCGTTCACCCGCAGCACGTTCCAGCCGTAGGACTCGAAGCGCTTGGCCGCGTCGTCCGAGAAGGAGAGGGCGGTGGGGCCGTCGATGGAGATTTCGTTGTCGTCGTAGAAGACCTTGAGGTTGCCCAGGCGCATGTGGCCGGCCATCGAGCAGGCCTCGTGGGAGACCCCCTCCATCAGGTCGCCGTCGCTGGCGATCACCCAGACGCGGTGCTCGAACAGGGAGAAGCCGTCGCGGTTGAAGTGGGCGGCGGCCATGCGCTGGGCGATCGCCATGCCCACCGAGTTGCCGATCCCCTGGCCGAGCGGGCCGGTGGTGGTCTCGACGCCGCGGGTCAGCTCGTGCTCGGGGTGGCCCGGGGTCTTCGAGCCGAGCTGGCGGAATCGCTGCAGCTCCTCCATGGGCAGGCCGTAGCCCCCCAGGTGCAGCAGCGCGTAGAGGAGGGCCGAGGCGTGGCCGCACGAGAGCACGAAGCGGTCGCGGTCCGGCCAGTCGGGGTTGTCCGGGTTGTGCCGCATGTGCCGTGTCCACAGCAGATAGGCGAGCGGCGCCTGGCCCAGCGGCGCTCCCGGATGCCCTGACGCCGCCTTCTCGACCATGTCCACGGCGAGAAAGCGGATGGTGTTGATGGCGAGCTGGTCGCCCCCCTGCGTTTCGTGTTCACCCATAGATTCGCCTCCCTTCGCCCTCCCCGCGAGGAATGAACGGGCGGGGCGCATAGTTTATCCTGCGGGCTGTCTCAGGGTGGGGCAGGGCGGGAAAGGGCCGACCTTTGACTCCGAAGCGATCCGCCTCTAGAATGACTCCCCCTGTGCAGTCCGCACGGAGAGGTGCTGGAGTGGCCGAACAGGGCTGCCTGCTAAGCAGTTGTCCGGGGTAAACCCGGACCGAGGGTTCGAATCCCTCCCTCTCCGCCATCCTCTTTCCGCTTCCTCGGCCTCCTCGGAGACCCGCACCATGAGCACGGACAACGACGGCCCGGTCCGGGTGCGTTTCGCGCCCTCCCCTACCGGTTTCCTCCATGTCGGCGGCGTCCGCACCGCCATCTACAACGATCTGCTGCGGCTGCGGCGCGGCGGCGCCTTCGTCCTCCGCATCGAGGACACGGACCGGGAGCGCTCGGACGAGGCGATGACCCGCCAGATCCAGGACGCCCTCTCCTGGACCGGCGTCACCTGGGACGAGGGGCCGTTCCTGCAGAGCGAGCGCCTCCCCCGCCACCGGGAGCGCGGCGAGGAGCTGCTGGCGGCCGGCAAGGCCTACCGTTGCTTCTGCACCACCGAGATCCTGGAGGCCCAGCGCGCCGAGGCCCAGAAGCAGGGCGCCGCGTTCCGCTATCCCCGCACCTGCCTGGGTCTCAGCCAGCAGGAGGTCGAGGAGCGGCTCGCCGCCGGCACCCCGTTCGTGGTCCGCTTCCGCATGCCCGACGAGCCGATCCGCTTCACCGACCTGGTGCGGGGCGACATGGAGTTCCCGCCGGAGGCGCTGGACGACTTCATCCTCCTGCGCTCCGACGGCACGCCGACCTACCACATGTCGGTGGTAGTGGACGACATCGATATGGACATCACCCATGTCATCCGGGGCGAGGACCACCTCTCGAACACCCCCAAGCACGTGCCGCTGTTCCAGGCGCTGGGCGGCCGGGTCCCCACCTTCGGCCACCTGCCGCTGATCCTCGGGACCGACAAGAAGCGCCTGTCGAAGCGCACCGGGGCGACGTCGGTCGAGGAGTTCCGGGCCGAGGGGGTCTTCCCCCAGGCGCTCTACAACTACATGGCGCTCCTCGGCTGGAGCCCGGGGGACGACCGGGAGATCATGACCCGGCAGGAGATGGCGGCGACCTTCTCCACCGACCGGCTCAAGGCGTCGGCGGCGGTGTTCGACCGCGAGAAGCTCCTCTGGATGAACGGCCAGTACATGTCGTCCCTGCCGGTGGACCAGATCCTCCCCTACTTCGAGCCGTTCCTCGAGGAGGTGGGGCTGACCGGCGCGGACCGCCAGCGGCTGCTCCAGGCGCTGGACCTCCACCGCAGCCGCGCCCGCGCCCTCAAGGAGCTGGCGCCCATGATGCTCCCCTACTTCCGGGACGAGCTCCTCTACGACCGGGAGGCCTGCGCCAAGTTCCTCAAGGACCCGGACCTGCCGGTGCACCTGGCGGCGCTGCGCGACCGCTACGCCGCCCTGGAGCCGTTCGAGAAGGGTGGCCTCGAGAACGAGCTGCGGGTGCTGGCCGAGGATCGGGGGATCAAGGCCGGGGTGCTCATCCACCCCACCCGCATGGCGCTGACCGCCGCGGCGACCGGTCCCTCCCTCTTCGATCTGGTGGAGGTCATGGGCCGCGACGCCACGGTCCGCCACCTGGCCCACTTCGTCGCCTACCTCCGGAAAGGGGGCGAGGAGGTCATTCACCAGGATTGAGGCAGGATCGAGAGCCGAACGGGATTGACGGAGCCGTTCCGTTTGTTTATCCTCTCGGGCCTGTCCTGCTGGGAGGTCGTTCAACGGTAGGACATGCGGCTCTGACCCGCAGAATCGGGGTTCGAATCCCTGCCTCCCAGCCAATTCGCTGATCCCAGTCCGAGGCCGCCGTCAGGCGGCCTCGGTGTTTATGGCCTCGGCTAGGCGCCCAGCTCCCCGGTCAGGATCGCGTTGACCAGCTTGGGGTTGGGCTTGCCGCCCTCCTGCCCCGCCTGCTTCATCACCTGGGCGACGAAGAAGCCGAGGACCCCCGTCTGGCCGGCGCGGTAGCGCTCGGTCTCGGCGGGATGCGCCGCGAGCACTCCCTGGACGATGGGCAGGAGGGTGGGGCGCATCCGCTCCAGCAGCTCCAGCTCCTCGGGCGAGAGCGGCGTGGGGGCCTTCGGCTCCTGCGCCTTGGGCGCCTTCGGCTCGGCCGGCTTCTGCGGAGCGGGTGCCGCGGCGGGCGCCTGCTTCTTGGCCTCCTGCGCCCAGGAGTCCCGGAGCTGCACGATCCGGTTGAAGACGAGGCGATCAGGGCGCGTATCGACGGGATCGCGGAAGAAGTAGCCCTGCCGCTCGAACTGCAGCCGCTCTCCCATCTCCGGATCCGCCGCCGCCGGCTCCAGGCGGCTGCCGGTCAGCGTCTCCAGGGCGTTCGGGTTCAGGTACTCGTCGAAGCTCCCCTCCTCGAGGTCCGGCCGCTCGACCCGGAACAGGCGGTCGTAGAGCCGTACCTCCACCGGCACCGAGTGCTCGGCCGAGACCCAGTGCAGGGTGCCGGGCACCTTGCGGCCGTCTGGCGGCGAGCCGCCACGGGTCGCCGGGTCATAGGTGCAGCGCACCTCGACCACCTCGCCGGTCGCCGGGTCCTTGACCACGCTCTCGCAGCGGACGAAGTAGGCGTAGCGCAGCCGTACCTCCTTGCCCGGGGAGAGGCGATGGAACCCCTTCGGCGGCACCTCCGCGAAGTCGTCCCGCTCGATGTAGAGGACGCGCGAGAAGGGCACCTTGCGGCTCCCCTCCTTGGGCACGTCATGCGGGTAGAGCGGCGCGTCCAGCTCCTCCACCTGGCCCTCGGGGTAGTTCTCGATCACCAGCTTCAGCGGCCGCAGCACGCACAGCACCCGGGGGACCTCGGGGTTGAGGGCCTCGCGCTGGCAGTGCTCGAGCAGCGTCACGTCCACCGTGCTGTTCGCCTTGGCGACGCCGACCCGCTCGCAGAGGTCGCGGATCGCCTCGGGGGTGAAGCCGCGGCGCCGCATGCCGGCCAGGGTGGGCATGCGCGGATCGTCCCAGCCCGTCACCAGCCTGCGCTGCACCAGCTCGAGGAGCTTGCGCTTGCTCATGATCGTGTAGGTGAGGTTCAGGCGGGCGAACTCGATCTGCTTCGGCGGGTCCGGGATCTCCAGCGTCTCCATCAGCCAGTCGTAGATGTCCCGGTTGTTCTCGAACTCCAGGGTGCAGAACGAGTGGGTGATCCCCTCGATGGCGTCCGACAGCGGGTGGGCGAAGTCGTACATCGGGTAGATGGACCAGGCGTCGCCCCGGTGGTAGTGGGTGGCGCGCTTGATGCGGTAGAACAGGGGGTCGCGCATCTTCATGTTGGGCGACGCCATGTCGATCTTGGCGCGCAGCACGTGGGCGCCGTCCGGGAACTCGCCATCCCGCATCCGCCGGAACAGGTCGAGGTTCTCCTCGACCGAGCGGTCACGGTACGGGCTGTTCCGGCCCGCCTCGGTGACGGTGCCGCGGTACTCGCGGATCTCGTCCTCGTTCAGGCTGTCGACGTAGGCCTTGCCCCGGCGGATCAGCTCGACGGCGAAGTCATGGAGCCGCTCGAAGTAGTCGGAGGTGTGGAAGAAGTTCTCTCCCCAGTCGAAGCCCAGCCAGCACACGTACTCCTGGATCGCGTCGACGTACTCCTGGGACTCGGTCTCGGGATTGGTGTCGTCCAGACGGAGGTTGCACCGGCCGCCGTTCTCCTGGGCGATGCCGAAGTTGAGGCAGATCGACTTGGCGTGGCCGATATGCAGATAGCCGTTCGGCTCCGGGGGAAAACGGGTGACCACCCGCCCGCCGTGCTTGCCGGCGGCGCGATCGCGGTTGACCAGGTCGCGAATGAAGTCGCGCCCTGGAGTATAGGAGACAGGTTCGGACATACCAGTGATCCTCGGAGGAATAGGAGGCCCCCGGTCCGAAACGGACCGTGGAGCCGCCCCCATCCTATAAGAGAAGAGACGGAGGCCGCCTACCAGGCTTCGTCCGGGGGCACCGGCGGATTTTCCGGGTGCCGCTCCTGCTCGATGGCGCGCAGGAGCTCGGCCGGGCTCTCGCTGACCTCGAGGGTCTTCCCCGACGCGAGAATGACCTCGCTCCCCTTGGCGGGAGAGCCCGACACCCGGTCCAGGATGGCGGCGATCTGCTGGGATTGCAGGTTGACGTTCTTCTTGTCGACGGTCGTCGCGGTGATCCAGGCCATGCTCCGGAGGATACTACGTCCCGCCAGGGCCTCGGCCATGCTAGCCTTGATCAGGAGATCTCAGGAGGTGCATTGCATGGTTGCCGAGACCGGTTCCGCGGCGCTCCCCGCCCCCGAGTGGAGCCCCGCGACGCGGATCCTGTTCCGCTTCGCGTTCGTCTACTTCCTTCTGTACTACCTGCCGACCCCCTTCTCCCTGATCCCGTTCGTGGGTGTGCTGTTCGCGCCGATCGAGAGCTTCTGGTCCATGCTCGTGCCGTGGGTGGGCAGCCATTTCTTCGCGGTCGAGATCACCGATCTGATGCCGAACGGCAGCGGCGACCGGACCTATGGCTACGTGCGGGTGTTCTGCGGCCTGGTCCTGAGCCTGGCGGCGACCCTGGCCTGGACCCTGCTCGACCGCAAGCGGCCGAGCTATCCGCGGCTCCGCGAGTGGCTGTGGATCTTCCTCCGCTTCTCCCTTGGGATGGCGCTCATCGGGTACGGCGCCTATAAAGTGATCAAGTCGCAGTTCCCCGACCCGAGCCTCGACCGCCTGCTGCAGCCGTTCGGCAACGCCTCGCCGATGGGCCTCCTGTGGACGTTCATGGGCGCCTCCGACGCCTACACCATCTTCGGCGGCGCCTGCGAGATGCTCGGCGGGCTGCTGCTCACCTTCCGGCGCACCACGCTGCTGGGAGCCCTGGTCTCCGCCAGCGTCATGCTCAACGTCGTCATGCTCAACTTCAGCTACGACGTGCCGGTGAAGATCTATTCGACCCACCTGTTCCTGACCGCCGTCGTCCTCGCCCTGCCCGACCTGCGGCGGATGGCGGACCTGTTCCTGTTCAACCGGCGGGTGGAGCCGGTGGCGGAGCGCCCGCTCTTCGAAAGGCGGTGGCTCGACCGGAGCGCCCTGGGGCTCCGCACCGCCTTCGTCGTCCTCGTCACCGCGACGTCGCTGTACCAGTCCCACCAGACCCGGACGATGTACGGCGACGACGCGCCCAAGTCGCCGCTCTACGGCGTCTGGACCGTGGAGCGGATCGAGACCGACGGCCAGATCCGTCCGGCGCTGATCACCGACGCGAGCCGCTGGCGGCGGGTGATCTTCGAGGTCCCCGGCAGGATGTCCATCCAGTCCATGGACGACAGCCGCGCGCGCTACAGCCTCGATCCGAAAGCCGGCGCCAACGTGCTCGCCATGTCGAAGCGCGATGATCCGAAATGGACCTCCAAGATTTCGTACCGCGAGACCTCTCCCGGAGTGATGATGCTCCAGGGAACGTTCGACGGCCAGAAGATCCGCGCCGTGCTCCGCAAGACGGAGGCGGACGATTTCCTGCTCGTCAACCGCGGCTTCCACTGGATCAACGAGGCGCCGTTCAACCGGTGACGCGCCGCCAGCCCGGCCTGATGGAGCTCGGCGGCGCGCCACGCGTCGGTCGCGCCGGCGCCTACTTCTTCTTGGTGTCCTTCTTGGTGGCGGCGTTCTTCTTGGGCTTCTTGGTCTCTTTCTTGATGTTCTTGTCCTTGGCCATGATCCCCTCCTTTAGAGCGGGCCTCATTCTACAGGGGTCCGGCCGCCGAGCCCAGGGATGAAGCCCGGGGATCAGCCGCTGTAGGGCGGCCGCTGCTCGCCCCAGTGCTTGGGCCACTCGATCTCGTGCGGCAGGGTGCCGAGCGTCTCCATGACGTGGATCAGCTTCTGGTGCAGGCGCTCGCGCTCGGCCTTCTCCTCCGCGGTGACCGGCGTGTCCGGATGCCCCAGGTTCCGCACCTCCCGCTGGTCCAGAGGCACGGCCAGGTCGTACATCTCGTACTCGAACGGCTGGTCGGTGAAGATGTCGTAGTAGACCGCGTACTTCCAGCGCCCCTCGATGATCGCCCGGATGTGGTTCGCGGCGGCGACGTAGAAGTAGAGATCCTCGTAGGTGAAGTGGATGTAGCTCTGCACCTCGGCCTTGGGATTGGAAAGGATCGGCGTCAGGTCCTTGCCCTTGAACACCCAGCGGTCCAGGTCGGGGACGCCGGCGAGGTTGGAGAGCGTCGGCAACAGATCGATCAGGCTGGCCAGCGAGTCGGTCTCGGTCCCCGCGCAGTGCTTGAACATGTGGGGGTGGGAGATCACGAACGGGATGTTCAGCGTCTCCTCATACATGTTGAACATTTTCTGGCGCTGCAGGCCGTGCGACATGGCCATGTCGCCGTGATCGCTGATGCGGACGACGACCGTGTCGTCGTAGTGACGGGACTTCTCGAGCGCGTGGAGCACCTGCAGGATCTGGTGGTCGACGTGCTTGCAGAGATACGCGTAGAACCGGCAATAGTTGAGCTGCAGGTCGGTGTCGTCGGCGGTGATCGGACCGTTGCCGGCGTTGGCCAGGGCGCGGAACTGCGTCTGGCTGAGCGGCTTGGTGGAGAGGTCCTCGTTCCAGGTCGGCGGCCGGTCGATGGGCAGGTCCTGGAACTTCGCCAGATCATAGCCCGCGGCCTGATAGATCGGCTCTCCCGTCCTGCCCACGGGGTTGCCCGGATAGGCGAGGACGTCGTGCGGGTTGACCAGCGAGACGATGAGGCAGAACGGCTTGTCGGAGTCGTAGGTCTCGAGGAAGCGGACGACGCTGTGCGGCTCGAGCAGATCATAGGGCACGTCGCCGTACTTGGCGGCCTTGCCGCGGCCGTCGACGAACCGCTGATCGTTCTTCGTGGCGCCGCCGCCCATGTTCTCGATCGCCAGGTTGTCGCCGGCGTCGGGCACGGTCCAGCCGTCGAAGCCGTAGCGCTCCGCGAGCTGCCGCGCGTCGTCCGGCGTCCAGTATTTCTGATAGATCCCGTTCTTGGGATCGTTGACGAAGTTGGCGGGCTTGGTGAGGTGCCACTTGCCCTTGTAGATCACATTGTAGCCGGCGGTCTTCAGCACCTTGGCGAGGTTCTGGAGGTTGCTGACCATGCCGCGCTGGCGCCGCTCCTTGATGTTCATCGCGAGGCCGGACACCTGCCCCGACTCGGCCGTCAGGTCCGAGGCGACGCTGGCGACGTTGTCGAACTCGAGCACCTCGGTGACGCCGTGCTGGGCGGGGTAGAGGCCGGTCAGCATGGTGACACGCGAGGGCGAGCAGGTACAGGAGTTGGTATAGGCGCGGTTGAAGCTGATCCCGCGCTCCTTGAGCCAGCGCATGGCCGGCAGGTTCTTGTCCGCCCAGCCCTCCGGCCAGTACGGCTTGCCGCTCTGCTGGTCCGTGATGACGATCATGAAGTTCGGCTTGCGTCGCATGAGTCCTCCCCTGGTCAATGTCTGAGAGGCTCCAGCACGGACGGCAGCCTTGCCCGTCCGGTGCCCTGGCCTCTGTCTCTGTTTAGCGGGGGCGACTATACGACAGGCGATCGGGAGAGGGCACCCGACGTCAGGAAGGGCTCGCGAGGGGCTCCGCCCGTCCTCGGCACCACGGACGGAGCGGAGGAGAAGGACCCGCTCTAGAACCGAAGGCGCCAGACCGCGCAGGCGGCTAGCAGCGCCGTGAGGAGGACGAGGCCGATCTCCGAGGCCGTCGGCACCACGACGATCCTCGGCCCTCCACTCCACACCCCCGGCTGGGCCACGGTCGAGGCGAACGGGTTGAGAGCTCCCGCGCCACAGGCGCTGTTCGGGCTCAGGAAGCCTGCCAGGTCGGTCGTGCTCCGGGTCTCCACGCTGTGTTGCGGATCGGCCCCGCCGGACTCGCGGAGCCAGATGTTCCAGCCCGTGATGGCACCTGCGGCATTCGTGGTCACCTCGAACTGACAGGTGAGGCTGTTCGTCTGATCGCGCGTTTCCACCCCATCGAAAAAGCTGAAGCCGACGAGGGAGCCGCTGAGGTCGATGGTCGAGCTCGGCGCCAGCGCGACGCCCACCTCGAAGCTCCCCGAGATGCTCATGGACGTCGTGTAGGGGGCCGAGGCGGTGGTGAACGGGTTCCCCTGATAGGAATAGGTGACCTGCCCGGCGGCCGGAGCCGCGAAGGCAAGAAATAAGGCGACAGCAGCACTGGCGAACGACAAACGCATGACTCCCCCCTTTTCGTCGAGCATGGGACAGCAAACGGCTGAACGACCGAGATGAGCGGATCATAGTGCGGGAATGACGCGAGCACAATCCCTCGTCTCCCTCTTCTGCGAAGACGGAGACACTTCGGTTGCGCTTATGCGATATTACGAGGCTTACGCGCCGGCGCCGCAGATCCCGCCGGCTCGTCGCAACCTCTGGTGAGGCGCCGGAGCCTTCGAGGGGTCCACGGATCGTCTGCACGCACGCCGGGGCCTGCGACGGCCTACGGGGATCTCCGGCAGCGCGCCGAGGATTCCGGCGTCCTGCCGGGCACTCCACCAGCGCATCGGAGGTTGGGGCAGGCCCCCGGAGCCTCCGGCAACTCGCCGAAGCCTCCGGCAGGGCCACGGAAACTCCGGCAAGACGACGGAACCCTCCGCCATGCCGTCGGAGATGGCGATGAGCTGTCGACGCGGGAGGAGAGGCGGGGGAGAAGACGGCGAGACAAAGAAAGGGGGCGCGCGGTGCGCGCCCCCCGGTGAAGCGTCGGGATCAGGGGATCAGCTGTCGGAGGAGGGAGTGGACGGGCCGGCGTCCGGCCCCTGCTGCTCGACCGCCGGCACCTCCGTCTTCGGCTTGCGGCCGCGGAAGGGCTGGATCCCGAACTCGACCAGCTTCTCCGAGCGCGGGCCGTAGTGGTCCTTCAGCGAGACCCGCAGCACCGTCAGCGCGCGCAGCCCCTCCTCGATCGTCGCCTTGAGCCGCTTGGACACGTCCTGGCGGCTCGCCGTCAGGGCCGCCTGCTGGCGGGCGAGCTCGAAGGCGCGGTCCAGCAGGGTGGACACCCGGTTGCGCTGCGTCTCCAGGTAGCCCAGCTCCCCACCCGCGTTGGCGGTGAACGCGTCGAGGGTCCGCCGCAGCTCCCCCATGATGCCCGTGTACGTCGTCTCTCTCTTCATAGCCATACCTTCTTCCTTTCTCGAACGAGCCGTTCCGGCTCAAACCTGGCGCCTCCATGGCGCCGAGAGAGGAAGTATAGAGCACGAGGACCGTTTATGGTCAATCAGTCTTGCGGAAGCCGCTGTCCCGTGGTAGCCTCGCGGCGTTCGATCCGATACGATCGATCCGTGGGCTCTTTGACAACTGAAGGACACGTACCGGCGCGGCACGGGGGGAGGTGCCGCGCCCGGAAGCGGGGAGGGGGGACCGCCCTACCCCCGCATGGAGTCGAGCAGCTTCGTCACCGCGCCGAAGTCCACCGGCTTGACCAGGTGGCCGTCGAAGCCGGCCTCGGTGGTGCGGCGGCGGTCCTCTTCCTGGCCCCAGCCGGTGACCGCGACCAGGAGCATGCGCTCGCCCCAGGGCTCGGCGCGGATCCGTCGTGCGGCGTCGTAGCCGTTGAGCTTCGGCATCCCGACGTCCATCAGCACGATGTCCGGCCGGAACTCCGCCGCCGCGTCGATCGCCTCCAGGCCGTCGTAGGCGGTACGGACCTCGTGGCCGCTGATCTCCAGCAGCATGGCCAGGCTGAGCGCGGAGTCCTGGTTGTCGTCGACCACCAGGATGCGATGGCCCGCCGTGGCCTTCGGCACGTCCGGCTCCGCCGACGGCTCACCGGCCCGCTGCTCCTGGAGTGCCGGCAGGCGCACCACGAATTCACTCCCGCGGCCCGGCCCGTCGCTGTGGGCGGCCACCGTGCCGCCGTGCATCTCGACCAGCCGCTTGACCAGCGTCAGGCCGAGGCCGAGCCCGCCCTGCGACCGCTCCAGCGTCCGGTCCACCTGCGTGAAGATCTCGAAGATGCTGCCCAGCTTGTCGGGCGGGATGCCGAGGCCGTTGTCCCGGATCTTCACCAGCACGTCACCGTCCCGGCGCTCGGCGGTCAGCCGGATCTTCCCTCCCGGATCGGTGTACTTGCAGGAGTTGTTGAGCATGTTGCCGAAGATCTGCGCCAGCCGTACCGGATCGGCGTCCAGATAGACGGGGTCCGGCGGCAGCACGACCTCGACCTCGTGGCGGGCGGCCTGGGCGAGCGGGCGGCACGCCTCGACCGCCTGGTACACCGCCGACGCCAGCTCGACCCGCTCCCGCTTCAGCTCGACCTTGCCCCGGCTGATGCGGCTCACGTCGAGCAGGTCGTCGATGAGCCGGATCATGTGATTCAGCTGGCGCTCCATGGTGGCGCGGGCCTGCTCGACCAGGCGCGCGTCGCCGTCCGTCCGCTTCATGATCTCCAGCATGTTGCGGATGGGCGCGAGCGGGTTGCGCAGCTCGTGCGCCAGCGTCGCCAGGAACTCGTCCTTGCGGCGGTCGGCTTCGGCGAGCGCCTGCCGGGCCAGGACGTGCCGGGAGATGTCGTTGAAGTAGCAGACCACTCCGTGCTGCCCGTCGGGCAGCGAGATGCGGTGGGTCTGCCATTCGTAATACTCCAGCACCTTGCGGTCGCACCTCTCCTCGATGCGCTCGGGGACGAAGTACGGCTCGCCGGTTTCGAGCGTGTGGCGGAACCACTCCACCACCTCGTCCGCGTACGGCTGCGTCCAGAGGATGCGCATGACGTCCGCGAGGTCGCTGCCGATCAGGTTTTCGATGTCGCCGAACACGGGCAGCGCCTTCGGGTTCACCTGCCGGATCTTCAGACCGGAATCCACGAAATAGATCCCGATCGGCGCGGCATCGACGACGGCCTCGAAGCGGGCGTGGCTCTCGCGCAGGGCCTCCGCGGCCTCGCGGCGCAGCCGCGCCATCTGCAGGTGCGCCCCGACGCGCGCCAGCAGCTCGCGGGCGCTGAACGGCTTCACCAGGTAATCGTCGGCCCCTGCCTCCATCCCCTCGACCCGGCTCTCTTCACCGGCGCGGGCCGACAGCATGATGATCGGCAGGCTCCTCGTGCCGGCGTCGGCCCGCAGCTCGCGGAGGAGCCCGAAGCCGTCGAGGCCGGGCATCATCACGTCCGTGAGGACCAGGTCGGGCCGCTCCCGGCGCGCCGCATGGAGCGCGGCCACCCCGTCGGCCACCGCCGTCACCTCGTACTCCAGGCTGAGGAGCCGGCGGATGTAGTCCCGCACGTCGCTGTTGTCGTCGGCCAGCAGGATGCGGGGGCGGGTGCCGTCTCCTGCCGGGCGCGGCCCCACGTGGATCAGCGACGCGTCCAGCGGCCGCCACTCGGACCCGGCGTCTGGGGTGGGGGGGATCCAGCGCAGGGCCTCCTCGACGAAGGGCGCGGCCCCCACCGTCGTGGAGGCAAGGGTGCGGGCGGCGCCGACGCGGTCGGCCGGCAGATGGTCCTTGCCGAAGGGGAGGGTGACAAAGAACGTCGTGCCCCGGCCCAGGGCGCTCTCGGCCCGCACCTCGCCGCCGTGGAGCCGCACCAGCTCCTGGACGAGAGCCAGGCCGATCCCGGTGCCCTCCTGCGTCCGGCCCGGCGTCCCCGCGACCCGGTGGAAGCGCTCGAACAGCTTCGGCATCTCCGCGGGCGGGATGCCGGCCCCCGTGTCGCGCACGGTCAGCCGCGCGCCGCCGTCCACCGCCCGCAGGGCGACCTCGATGCCCCCTTCGAGCGTGAACTTGAAGGCGTTGGAGACGAGGTTGAGGACGACCTTCTCCCACATGTCGCGGTCGACGTAGACCGGCGCGGGCAGCGGCGGGCAGTCGACCGTGAGCTCCAGGCCCGCCTTCTCGCAGGCCGACCGGAAGGTGCTCGCCAGCTCGCGGGTGAACGCCGACAGGTCGGCCGGCTCGTACGAGGCCTGGACCCGCCCCGCCTCGATGCGCGAAAAGTCCAGCAGCATGTTCACCAGCCGCTGCAGCCGCAGGCCGTTGCGCTGCACCAGCGCGAGGAGCCGCCGGTTGTCCGCCAGGACCTCCGGCTCCGGCTTGGCCAGGATGTCCTCGATCGGGCCGAGCATCAGCGTGAGGGGCGTGCGGAACTCATGGCTCACGTTGGAGAAGAACGTGGTCTTCGCCCGGTCCAGCTCGGCCAGCTTCTCCGCCCGCCGCCGCTCCTCTTCATAGGCGCGGGCGTTGCCGATGCTGGCGGAGATCTGCCCGGCGGCGAGCGTGAGGAACCCCTGGTAGCCGTCGTCGAACTGCCGGAACGGATTCAAACCGACCACGAGCACGCCCGGCCGGCCGGTCTCTCCCGCGGCCGCGATCGGCAGCACCGCGGCCCGGGACGAAGGCTGCCGCCAGGCGCCGGTGGGCAGCCCGGTGCCGAGCGCCGCTCCGAGGCCGGAGACCAGCTGCGGCTCATGCGTCCGCAGCACCTCTTCGATGGGCCAGGGGGCGCCGCGGAGAGCCGCCGCAAGGCCCGCTTCGAGACCGCAGGCGCCCGCCAGCGAAACGCTCCGGTCTCCGGGATCGGCCATGTAGATCAGCGCGAAGAGGATGTCCCAGGGATTGCTCGCCAGCGCGCGGGCGCTCCGCTCGCAGGCCTCCTCCCAGGTGCGGGCCTCGGCGGTGCCGGCGGCCAGCTCGCGCAGCAGCGCGATCTGGCGCTCGCCGATGACGCGCCGGGTGTCGTCCGTGTTGGCGCAGATGATCCCGCCGGCCCGCCCGCCCCCCGCCCCGCCCCCCGGGATGGGGCTGTAGGAGGACGGGTAGTAGGTCTCCCCGGGGTAGCCGTTGCGCTCCCT
>Ga0196965_1000851_pt1 | contig 14175 bp, 10 predicted proteins | sample S1_20metaG_FD_148668 | JGI IMG/M metagenome (GOLD analysis project Ga0196965, IMG submission 148668) | Soil microbial communities from Anza Borrego desert, Southern California, United States - S1_20 | ecosystem: Environmental > Terrestrial > Soil > Desert | place: USA: California | collected... | reverse complement strand
CTGATTCGTGGCGCTACAGCCCGCACCAATGCGATGCATCCCCAGCAGCCCAAAGCCGACGTGAATTAACCCGTGGGCGGTTTCCGTCGCGAATCCCTGCCCCCATGCCGACGGATGGAAGAAATAGCCCAGGCTGGCGTCCTGGGTGCGCCCATTCGTGATATGGAGAAAACAGTGGCCAACGAGGCGCGCATCGTCCCGGGTCAGGACCACAAAATCATAGTGCTGGCGCGGGCTGACCGTGTGCTGCTGGAGAATCCGGGCGAACCGTTCCTCATAGCGCTGCCGAAGAATGGTGGTCCCCCCACGCATCTGCGTGACGGCAGGATCAGAATCCAGCGCGAGGAGCAGGGGGAAGTCATCGGGCGTATAGGGGCGGAAGCGCAAGCGTACAGTGGTTAATTCCATCGGTGTCTCCTCCACACGGCTGCCCACGGTGGCGTCTGCCACAGCCTCCCCAGTGGACGTGCCACTGTCCGCGGCAACCGTCGTCCATCCCATCGGCGGTACCGACCGCCAGAATCATTGTCATGTATCAGTATACCCCGTGTGACTACCTTATGGCCTGCTGCCCTTGGCCCTCTTGACATGCCCCCGCTTCCGAGTCCATTCATAATGGGGCTGGCGAACACCGTTGCTGATAGTACGCCTGTGGAGTGAGATTCCCCGGCGCACTATGCGGCCGGACCGTATTGTAATCGACCTGCCAGGCCTCAATGAGCCGCCGCGCGTCGCCGAGACTGAGCAACCAGTGTTGATTCAAACACACATCGCGGAATTTGCCGTTAAAGCTTTCGATGTGGCCGTTGTCGGTTGGCTTCCCAGGACGGGTAAAATCCAACGTGATTCCGCGCGCTGACGCCCAGGTATCCAGGGCGCGACTGATATATTCTGGGCCGTCGTCCACCCGGATCTGGTCCGGCTGACCCACCAGTGCTACCACCCGCTCAAACTCACGAATAACCCGGGTGCTTGGCAGCGAGGTGTCCACAGTAATCGCATGACAGACTCGCTCACGCGATCGATGATAGCCAAGGTGCGGAACGTGCGACCGCCGGCTAGGGTGTCGTGGGTGAAATCAACCGACCACTGCGGTGCCAATCGTGCTCGGAAATGCCGTTGTTGGGCGACTGGTTGCCGCCACCCGCTTCCGGACCCGGCGGCGGACGCGCAGCCCTTCTGCACAGTACAGGCGATAGACGCGCTTGTGGTTGACGGCGCCGAACTCGCGGCGCAGCAGCACGGTCAAGCGACGGTAGCCAAAACGGGGCCGCTCCTGCGCCAACGCCCGCAGCCGCTCCCGCAGGGCGGTCTGGTCGTGGGGTCGCGCCTGGTAGCGCATGGTCGCCCGGCGGAGCTGAGCCAGTCGGCAGGCCCGCCGCTGCGAGCTGCCATGGCGCGTGACCAGATAGGTCACGACCTGGCGGCGCTCGGCGGGCCTTACCACGTTTTTGCCAGCACATCCTTGAGCGCGGCGTTGTCGAGCATCGCATTGGCGAGCAGCTGCTTGAGGCGGCGGTTTTCATCTTCCAACGTCCGCAGCCGGTGCGCATCGTTGACCTCCAAGCCGCCGCACTTCGCCCGCCAGCGGCCAAAGGTCGTGTCACTAATGCCGACACTGCGACAGATGTCGCCGATTGGTTCGCCCGCGTCGGCCCGTTTGAGCATGGCAATGATCTGGTCGGTGGTGAACCGGGACTGTTTCATGGATGTCCTCCTTCGCTGTGATTCCTGCTACCGGACATCCCATTATGAATGGCTCAGATTTTGGGGTTCACGTCATAGGCATTGCAACGCCCTAAATCGCAGTGTTCTTCCGAGCAGGTATGTTTTGCGCTATACTGGGATTCATAACTCATAGGGTTGTGATTCATTGCAAAAGACATGTTCCCCTGTCTACATCCTTTCAGGGTCAGTCATTCGTGATTGATCACAATCTGCCCATGGTAAACAGGATGTTTGTATGAGCGATGCGGCAAGCACCATCCATTTTGGCAGCGACAACATATACAGCGGGGCGATTGCAGCAGGGAATGTGGTCCATGGCAACCTCCTGCAGTATGTCACTATGATTGTTCAGACCGCCCCAAGCACCGTCAGTCATGGGCTATGGGCCCTAGCTGATATGCTCGACATTCCGCAGGTGCATCACGCTGCCCAGGCATTTCGCCAGGATTTCATCATCCTTCAGGATCAACTAGCCAAAATCGCCATCTACAAAACCATTCATGACTGCTTGCATGCCATTCAGATCTATTGCTACGACTGTATTGTCCGAGAAGCGCTCAGATTCCCCGATGATCTCATTTCCCACGATGCTATTGCCGATCACGCGCAAACATTGCGTGAAAAGGTATACGACTTACACACCCTCGCCGATCACAGCTCCATTGCTGCGGACAAAATCACCCCCTGGCTCCCCATGCTTGATCAGGCCTCCACAGCACTCTCGCAGGCGCTCACGCGGGCAAGTAGCCCGATTTTATCTACAGCGCTCCGCCTGATCAAACTTGTATTGCAACGACAGCCAACGAATCTGAACACGAGCTTAAATACAGTTGCCCAGGAATTGCGCTTGGCAACGCTCATCACGTCGCTGACTAGTATTGTCAGTACGGTCACAGCCCATGCCAACACCACTCAAAGTGCTATGTTCACGGGCGGATTGACGGCATTCACGGCCCTTAATGACGCACTCGCCATCCTCATTACGACCCATAATACCTGGCAACACATCGATGATGACCTTCATATCGCGCACGGAAGTCTGGACTATGATGTCAATGATTTGCTATTGCTCTGGCCGGATATGACCCATCGCACCATGGTGTTATGTGCAGCCTATAATGACAAGTGGCTCGAGACGCTGCAAACACTCATCAATGATCTTTCCCATGCGCTACAAACGAATAACGTAGCGCGGGTCAAAACGTGTTTTCATCGCTATCGTAGAGAAACAAGGAGTCGATTTTATCAGGTTGATGTGGATCTCAAACGTCTGTGTGATCAACTCCAACTCCTGGGTGAACCATTGGCTGCCGTGTTGAGGATGATGGTATGAGTGATGCCCAACATCCCCAGGCATTTGCATCATTTACCACGTTCCGTCTTGCCCATACCGACTTGCTGCGGAGGACACGCGACGGGACACCGCTCCCCGCCCTCCAAGAACAGATGCTCACATTTTTGGCCTCAGGCGTACAGACGGGTGCGCTTTTTGACAACGACGAAGAGCGCCAATCAGCCCAGACGATGCTGGACTACTGGGCGGCACTCCTGTATCGCCAGGGCATTGAATCGCCAGATCCAACCTTGCTGGAGTTCGATCCCGCCCGTGCCCCAGAACTACCCGATGCGCTCTGTCCGTATGTGGGGCTAGATGCCTTTAGCGAACATACCGCAGGCATGTTTTTTGGGCGCGATAAACTGATCGCAGCGTGTATCCTCATGCTTACTGAGCAGCGGATCATCACCATCATTAGCGATTCAGGGAGTGGAAAATCCTCGCTGGTATTTGGTGGAGTTATCCCCGCACTGCAGGCTGGAGCGATTGAGCACAGTGAACAGTGGCACTACCTGCTGCGTCTCGTGCCAGGATCGAATCCCTTGGCAAATATCGCCCGCCTCCTCCGGCCACCTGGGGCGCCAACGACATGGAGCGATGAGCAGGTCGCCCAGCTTAAGGCTGATCCGGCCCACCTTCTTACACTGATGACACCGCCATCGGGGCAGCCAGCCGTCCTGATCATTGATCAGTTCGAGGAACTCTTTACCTTGTGCGACAATACTGCCGTCCGCGAGGCGTTTGTCGCTGCCCTCCTTGCCCTCCTCGATGTGCCGGCCCCACGCCATCGGGTGATTATGACACTCCGCAGCGATTTTGAAAGTCGCCTTGTCACATTATCCGCCCTGCATAAAAAAGTGGCCGATCACGTGATTCGTGTAACAGCCTTGAGTCCTGCTGAACTGCGTGACGTGATTGAACAGCCTGCTGAGCTGGTAGGGCTGAAATTTGCCGACGGAATTGTGGATGATCTTGTGCGAAACATCCTAGGTGAACCTGCAGGCTTACCATTACTACAGTTCACCCTCTTAAAGTTATGGGAAACACGAGAACGCAACCGCATTCCATGGGAGGCGTACCAACGCCTGGGTGGCGTTCGGGAAGCCTTAACACGATCAGCAGATCAGGTCTATATGAGCTTCCTGCCCGAAGAACAAGAAACCGTGAAACGTATTCTTTTGCACATGGTACGGCCTGGCGAGGGATTGGAAGTCACCAGCCGTAGGGTTCTCCGGGCAACGCTGTATGGTATTGGTGAGGCACCCGAGCGTATTGAACGGGTCCTCAAGAGATTACATCATGCTCGCCTCATCCGCTCGACACCCGGTGATACGCCTGCGGATGATCAACTCGAAGTTGCCCACGAAGCCCTTGTCCGCAACTGGCGCCTGCTGATTACATGGATTAACGATGAGCGTACAGCACTTGATCAGCGACGCCGCCTTGATATCAAAGTAGCGGAATGGATAAGCTTTGGCCGTGGAGTTGATGGATTACTTGATGCCAAGCAACTTGAACTGGCCGATGGGTGGCTTTCCAGCCACTATGCACACGTACTAGGATTTGATGCTGCTTTACCTGACTTGGTGAAGGCCAGCCGTTCCGCCCTCGAGGCCGCCGCACGTGAGCAGGAGCGTCTCGAATACCAAGAACGTGAACTTGAACGAGTCCATCTACGTGCCGATGCAGAACAAGCGCGGGCTGAAGCACAACTATCCCTAAATCGACGACTCAAAGCATTCATTGTAGTGGCGCTGATCGCCATCACGGCGAGTTTCGTTGCATGGGTATCGTTAGCCCGTTCACGTGAAGCCCAGCAGCGTGCAACCAGCGCCATGCAGGCACAGGCGCTGGTTGAGGCCGAGGCTGATGTGCGTATGCTCCTGTTCCAAAGCCAGATTGTGGATCAGCCCGAGACGCGCTTCTTTCTGAGTTTAGAAGCGGCTAAGCGCGTACAAGCCAAGCACCTGACGACTTTAGATGCTTCTGCCCGTCAGATATTGTATCGTTCATTCGCGGCATTGCCACATAGGCTGACACAGTTGAGCGGCCATACCGCTGATATTTGGCAGGTACGCTGGAGTCCCGATGGCAAAACCGTTCTGACAGCGTCACTGGATGGGACGGCCAAACTATGGAGTCCCGATGGAGCACTTAAGACAACGCTTGTTGGCCACAAAGCGGTGGTCTGGAGTGCAACCTGGAGCCCCGCTGGTGACGCCATTCTAACCGCATCACTGGATGGGACGGCCAAACTATGGAGTCCTGATGGAACGCTCCTCGCAACGTTCGTAAGCGGCACAAGCGGTGTGACGAGTGCAACGTGGAGTCCCGATGGGAAGCGTATTCTGATCACCTCTCAGGATACAACAGCCACAATCTGGGACCGCGATGCACGGCTTCTTACAACCCTCACCGGCCATACGGCTGCCGTAGCAGGTGCAACCTGGAGTCCCGACTCGCAGCGCGTGGTAACCACATCGGAGGATAAGACAGCGAAGCTCTGGAGCGTGGATGGAACACTCCTCGTAACACTCAACGGCCATATAGAGGGAGTAACCAGTTCAGCTTGGAGTCCCGATGGTCAACACATTGTTACCACATCCTATGATAAAACAGCCAAACTCTGGACCGCTGAAGGAACTTTCCTTAGGACACTTAATGGCCATACAGATGTGGTCTGGTATGCGGCATGGAGTCCTGATGGAAGGCAACTGGTTACAACCTCGAGCGACCAGACGGCAAAACTCTGGAATGCGGATGGCACCCTGCACCTGACCCTGCTTGGGCATACGGCTCCGGTATGGAACTCTACATGGAGTCCCAATGGACAATACCTGGTCTCGGTTTCGAGCGATCATACAGCCAGGATCTGGCGAGCTGATGGAACATTGGTTGCCCCCTTGCTCGGGCATACGGCCCCGGTGTGGAGTGCTACATGGAGTCCCAATGGACAGCAGCTGGCAACGGCATCGGGCGATCAGAGCGTGACGGTCTGGACAGCAACCGGAGCGTCGCTTGCAAAACTGACCGGTCATACTGAGTGGATAGGGCGTATCGCCTGGAGCCCCGATGGACAGCACCTTGCTGCCGTTGCCGAGGACCAACGTGTTTACATCTGGAGCAACGATGGGACCGTCACGAGCACGCTCCAAGGTCATTCCGCCCAGGTGGTAATGGTTGCCTGGAGTCCCGATGGAAAGCAGTTGGTCACTGCCTCCGAAGATCATACAGCGAAAGTGTGGCAGAGCGATGGAACGTTGGAGTCAACCCTTATTGGTCATAGTGATGGGCTCAAATATGTCGCTTGGAGTCCGGATGGGAAGCAGATTGTCACTGCATCAGCTGACCACACGGCCCGCATATGGAAGCCGGATGGCAGACTCCAGGCTACCCTCATGGATCATACCGATTGGGTCGCCCGGGTAGCCTGGAGTCCCGATAGTCAGTCAATCGTAACAGCATCATATGATCACACGGCCAAAATCTGGACCTTGCATGGTGCTCTGATGGCGACGCTGAGGGATCACATGGATCGGGTGCGCAGTGTCGAGTGGAGTCCAGATGGCCAGCAGATCGTAACGGCATCCTATGACCACACTGCGAAAATCTGGCAACGAGATGGCACCCTCATCACAACGCTGATCGGCCATACCGCGCAAGTTGCTGGTGCTACCTGGAGTCCTGATGGAAAGCGCATTGTCACGGCATCCTTCGACCAAACAGCCAAAGTATGGCAGACTGATGGGACCTTGATCGCAACCCTCACCGGTCATACTGATCGGGTCAGAAGCGCCGCCTGGAGTCCTAATGGACGGTCGATCGTCACAGCCTCCGATGATCATACGGTGAAAATTTGGGAGTCGGACGGAAAATTCACCCAGACTGTTACCGCCTACAGTGCTGCTACCTGGAGTTCTCTGTGGAGTCCTGATGGACTTCATGGTGCCACTGCATGTGCTGATGGGGCAATCCTGCTCTGGCGTCGTGACCAAATAGGGGTAATGATCCTCGAAAATCGACGTCTTAATTCAGCAGCCGAATTAGCCCTCCCTGATCTCATCCGATTGGCCGAACAACTTCTCCCACGCCAGCTAACACCGCAGGAGCGACACCAATTCATTGACACCGTGTTATTTGATCCCGTGTTGCTCAACACATCCTCAATCTTCTCTGGAGCGATAGCTACCCCCGCAGATCCTCCTGGGCCAACAGCACAAGCAGCGACACCAACACCCAAATAATGGTCGATCCTGATGCGTCGGTGCGCGCTTGAGGGAGAGATACCGGATGGATGACAACCCCCAATTAACATATCTTCAGCTGCTCGATGACGCTGCCCGCATTGATGAAACGCCCGTTGTTGCGATCTTCTTGAGCCGCAGCTCCGGGCGAGCTGTCCCATCCCAGGTGATGCTGGACCCTAACGTCAACGACCCTCCACATGGGAGAGCACGAAAAAGTGGAGTCAAGCGTCCGGTCTCCGGTCCTGAACAGACGGAGCACCAATCGCAAGGTCGGCATCGTGATACCCCCGACTAATTCTCTGGTACACGCCCTGCGCTAGCAGTACAGGGCGTGTACCAGCGCTGGATGGCGCATCAGCGCCGTCCAGCGCTCCATTGAGGTGCGTGACCCTCCCCCGCCTTATGGTGCTACCGTCAGATCATAAAAACTGCCTGGTCCTGTATTATTGGTAGCGAATGGTCGTATCTGCACCCAGATTTCTGGAGCATCTGCCACCCAGGTAACGCGCGAGGCCCGCCCTCCGCTCCCATCGTCGTCATTTGTAGCAACCATAGTTGTACAATCTCCTCGATAGAGCGTGAGCACCGTATCAGCGTTACTGCCAAGATCTTCCGTGCGAAACGTATAGGCTGTCCCAATATTTACGTCAACCTGAGTCCAATCCTCAGGATCATTCATCGGGAACGTATGGTGCTGGCGGAGGGCACCGATGGGCATGGGTCTTGCCTGACCGCAGGTATTATCTGATTCAAATGCATCAGTTAGTGTCCGAACGCGAATCGACGAGGGTTGTTGGTTCTGTGAGCCGAGATCGGCAACCGATGTTGTCAGGACCTGACTCGTACCGTTGTAATATGTGTGCTGATACAGGCTGACTTCGACCGTGCCAATGGCGTTCCCGCGGATCCATATCGACTGCACAGCATCATTAAAATTTACCAGATTAAAGTCTGGATGATCACGTCTGAAGGTCAGGCAGGCGCCCTGGAAGTTAGGCAGGCTGTACAGAATCACCCCATCAGATTGCGGCTGACAGGCCCCCAGCGGGGGAATAGTTGCTTGGAGGCTGATCGATGCGCCACCATCGAGCTCGTAGTAATCAAGCTCGATCGTATGCGTTCCGGCACCGAGCGGCACCTCAAGATACTCCATTGTCGCGCTTTGCAGCCACTCATCGACATGGACGACACCGTCGATCCACAAGCGGACACCATCGTCATGGTACAGGCTGATTCGATAGACACTGGCTGTTGGCACCTCAAAGGTACGGCTCCACTCGACGCTAAAGTAGTCCGTATTGATCACCGCATGCGGTGATTGCGCGCCCCAGTCATAGTCCAGCGCATCTGTTGACATGATGAGACTGGCGTTGCCGCTCTGGGTACTATTATTCCAGACCCTGCCCATCCACATGGGTGGAACAGTCAGGCATACCCATCCTGGGAATGGCGAGGTCCCGCTGGCATTCACGGCATAGACGGTCAGGCAGTGGTGGGAATTTGCCTCCAGACTGCTGAGGATATATTCCTGCGCGTTCGCGCTCGTTGCGCCAAGGTACGTGCTGCCATCATAGATCCAATACGCTGTTTCATCGGTGGCCATATCGAACCACCGCAGGATGACTTCACGGCCGAGGGTTGAGTACACCCGCACATTAGTCGGTGCTGCTGGCACCTGGCCGGGCGTGGCGGTCGCGGTCCGGGTCGGCGTGGCGGTGGCCGTTCGGGTCGGCGTGGCGGTGGCCGTTCGGGTCGGCGTGGCGGTGGCCGTTCGGGTCGGCGTGGCTGTTGAAGGAAGGACAACAGTACTCGTCGCTGTATTTTGTGGCGTAAGGGTCGGCGTGCGTGTTGCCGATGCCGTCGGCACCGGCGTTGGTTGCGGCTCTGTGCCTGACCCGCGCTGGATAAGAGGAAGGTAGGCGGGCATCCATGCTTCCATTGGCGCCCAGAGTGGCGGCGGGGCGGGATCGTCGCTGGCATTGGGTGCGACAGCATTGACATAGTCGACCAGCATCGGGCCCCATGCAAGCAGCGGATCCGCCGCTTCCATGGACGTTACGCCCTGAGTCCAGATAGTTCCGGCGGCAAAATCAAGATTGGTCGCCGAGTAAAACGATCGCCGAAGTGTCGCGCGAGGAAAAAATATGGACACGCCATGGCTTTTATCATGGGTGTACTCATGATTGGAACTATGGTCCTCATAGAGGATGTAGCCATTAAGGTGGTTTCCGCTATTCTCAATGCTCTCCATCACCTTTTGGGCCGCATTCTGCAGGGCGAGGTCGGACGTATTTTCTTTGACGAGCCGTGCGAAGTCGTATAAATCAACGAGTTCGTCAGGAAGAAACGGTTGGCTGTTAAACGTCTGGACGGCATCAATGACCTTGGTGCGAATGAGGTGGCTTGCCGTGCCGCTCATCTGCTGTTTTAGGAGCACCGCAAAGTCATAAAGATCAAAAAGCAGCTGATTAAGCTTGGACATCTGGGCGACGGAAATCGTAAACGCTTGTGTCTGCCCCCTGCGCGAGAAGGTAGTTGCGTAGTCGGAAGCGATACTCGTCGCGAGATTGACGGGGTAGGTCGCTGGCGTAATGGCACCAATAAACCCATAGGCATACGGGCCCCACGCGATCTGCTCGCTGCTGACCAGGTAGTTAACGGCATTCCGAATCTGATACCCAACTTCGATTGTTCCCATCAGGCAGGTGTGCAGGTAGAGCACATCGATCTTTTTTCCACCCTGGGCGCTCGTATTCAGGGCCGCGCCCAAATCCCGGGTGCGCATATAGCTGTTATTCGAGGTGTAGTCTTTGGCGGTACCGCTCAATGATCCATGCCCGTACATGGTCAGCGCCGTGTAGGTCGATGGCTGCAACGTTCCGCGCGACCAGGCAATAAAGTCCGATAACGTTTGCGGATCGCTGGTATTCAGCTCGCCTTTCGGGACGCAGACCAATGCTTCGGTAACGGTGCAGTACATCGATCCGGCATTCCCATCATAGAGGATGGCCGCCTGCGTGTGTCGATTAGCAATGATTTTTGGAATGATGTTCTGCTTGTAATAGTCTAACAATGTCTTAAAGGTCTTGCCCTTATCGAGATTTCCTTCGAAAAACGTGGCTAATGGCGAAGGATCGTTATCAGCCGCCAGATAGTACAGCAGCGTCCACGCCACGGTACAGGTATCGCGCGGATGCAAGGTGGTGCACAACGCCGAGACATACACCTCGGGGGCAGGCAGGTTCCAGGATACGGTACATGGTTGGGTCTGCCATGTGCCATAGAATGCCGCGCCCGTGGCAGCGCCGGCGATCCCTGGCGTAATCGCCTGAATACCAACCGCTTCGCAGGTGCTTTCGGACGACTGCTCCGGGGCAGACCATGTGCTGCCATCCGCGCTATAACTGGTCATAATGCGGAAACTGGGCTGCTGCGCGCCGCCATAGCCCGTCGCTGGTACGAGATCGGTTTGCTTCCAGCTGACGGCGAGTTCATTAAGCCCATTCACCGCCAGCGTGAGGCCAAGCCATGTATTCGGGCGCGACCATGTGGTCACCGTGCGGACGGGACTAAAGCTCTGGTTGGCAAAGGTCCCTACGAAGACCGACTGGAGCGTCGACCAGGCCATGTGCACACGTCCCTGCCCATCGATTTTCAGATCATCAGGAACGCCATAGCCTGCAGGCAGCTGAACAGCTGGCTCCCATGTCGCTCCGGCATTGGTCGAACGGAGGAGCGTCCGGTTACTTGTAGCGAGAAACGCGATGCCGCCACGCAGAGCGACCACCTTGGCGGGAAGGGTACTGGCGGGCGACCATTGACCCTGCGCCCACCGGCTGTACATATAGGCCTCGGTGGGTACATAACTGGGCGGCTGCGTGCGCCCTTCCTGCCAACCACGCCAGGCCACCAGGGCCACACCTTGATCGTTCATCGCCACAGAAATCCGTTCGGTTGGCAGACTGGTCGTGGACAATGGAGTGGCCGGCGACCACGTCGCCCCATTCCGCGTCCGGGCGTAGGTCTTGCCGCCCTCGCTCCAGGCAATTGCCAGCATATTCGACCCGCCCGCCGCAATCGCTGGCTGAGTTGATGCAGCGGATGTGTTCGAAATATTCGTGGGCGCCGACCAGGTTTGTCCCTTATCGTCCGAGGTTGCATAAAAGATCTCAAAGTTCCCCGGGTAGTTCTGGTTGTTGTCCGACCAGACAACGTGGAGGCGATTAGCACTATCAACCGCAATCGCGGGATGGTACGATGACCCAAGCGTGTTTGAAATATTAATCGTCCGGTTAGCCGCCCACACGATCTGCCCCATAATGATCGCCATCAGGATCACCATCGTTCCCCATCGCCACGCTGGCCGGTTCAAGAACACTGCGTCCATGATCATTCTCCCATATCAGGTACAAGTGTCCGACGCGGATGTCGGCTTGGTCGGTGTTCGGGCTCCAGAAGATGGCGAATAAGGCTCCGTATGCCATATATCAGGATCATAAGCAGCAGCAGCATGCCTGGGAGGCGGAACCAGCCGGAGTGGTGTATCCACCAGAAATTAAATGAGTCCACTGCTGCGGCGGGATGATCGGTGGATTGGATCGAATCAAGGCCTGCCAGTCCGGAGTGTCCCGTGACAAGACGCGTAACGGCCGACACGGTCAACCGAGCCTGCCACAGAAGCGGGCTGTAGTCAGGATCGAAGAACCAAAAGCCCCATGCATACTGGTTTGCCGTAATGGTTTGCACGACGATCAGGACGTCATTGTAGGGAATACTTACCATGATCAATTGGGTGATGCAGCCAAAACAGATCACGCTTATAGTCACCCACTGTTGCCAGCGGCCAAGCTCAGACCAGCGCTGAAAGCGCTCGCCTAAGGGGAGGAGCATAAGGCCAAGAATCGGCAAATGGTACCGGGGTCCGGGTGACCACGCGCCATGCCACGGGTTGACGGTTGAGTAGAAAAGCGCGGAACTACCGGCGAGAAAGACGATAAAAAGGCCTACGGCCCGCTGCTGGCGAACAAAGCGCCCGACGGACATGATAGCCAGCGCCAGCGGCGGGGCATATAAAAAAATGCTTTTGCCTGAACTCAGGAAAAGCACGTACAGACCATAGAGGGGTGATCGGGGGAGACGGATAAGTTCTTGGATGTGATACCCAGTGTTCAGGATATTCCCATAGCGCCAGATATTATAGGTGGCGAGAATCATACTGCTCCCAACCAGCGGACCGAGAAAGGCGATCCAGCGCCAGCGCCCGCCAGCAGGGATAGCCCGAATATACCACAGCAGGGCAGGGAGATAAATCACCGCTGGATATTTTGTGAGGATACACAGGCCTGTCAGCGTGCCGGCAAGCACAAACATCCGCAAAGGGGCCCGCACTGGAGTCACGGCGATGCGGATCAGGACATACACGCTCAGGAGAAGCAGAGCTGTGAGCAAGGGCTCTGTGTAGGTGAGGGTTGCATATTGCCAGGCCATCGTTGCCACCCCATAGGTGAGGCTGATGGCGAGACTGATGCGCGATGATCCATACAGCAGCATCGCAATGGCCCAGAGGAGCGGAAGCGTACTCGCTGTGATGATGGCAGGAAAAAGGGCCGCTGCGGCCTCGCTTGCCTCCCGTTCCGCGCCAGGAGCGAGTTTCATGCCAGCGGCAACCAGGGGGACCTGAAGGATGGGCTGAATAAACCCATACTTACTATACACAGCGTCATTCCGTCCCGGCTTCTCAAAAAGCGAGTCGAGCCGATCTTCGGGGGGAATAGCGAATGATCCGCGCAGTAACAGCCCTCGAGACATACTGTAGGCACTTTGCCCATCAGGATTATCAATAAAGGCTCCGGTGGTGAGGAGATACAGGCCCAGGCCGACCATGGTCAGCAGCAGCGGGATTCGATAGCGCTGGAAACGTGAACGGGATGAATCCAAGAATCCCAGGTCCATGCATTCACTCCATCAGTATGATCACCGCCTGGAGACGGGCGTCAGCAGCGATCGTTGTTTGTTGAGGAAGAAGAACGATCACCATGCCACACCATCGTGTCGGCAACACTATTGGTCAGGTCGAGGGCGACCACAAATCGACACACGGAAACATACCCCATACCGGGCGCATGTTCTGGGTAGGTTTTGCATTTATTCGAGGATGGTTGGTATGCGGACTCTACCACGGCATGATCCGGAACGCAATCCCTAATCCCGCTGAAGCACCATAACGTGCGGATACGGACAAAATCCGTTGAGGATCGCAGGAAAATACGGCGTGGCCGACGATGGGCGTCCAGGGGCGCGCAATCACAAAGATCACGGGAACCTCAGGAGCGAAGCGTCGGGCCGGGCAGGCCCGCGTGTCAAGCCAATGCTCAAAGCCATAGGCGGTGACCAGGGGCTTGAGATCGGTGAGGAAGTTCAGATCCGGACCGCACGCGGCGATCTGCTGAACCAGGGGATGATCCGCCCCGAAAGCCTGGGCCAAGGCATCCCGCGCACAGTAGCCAGGGGGTATACATGTACCCACCAGGCTGGTCGAATTCCATGAGCAGGGGTGCGTCGAAACGCGGACGCTCGGTAGGTTGCGGCCGCGAACGGCGAATCACACGGCGACGCACCAGGGCCGCAATGGCACCAGGGCGCGCGCCAGGCGGCGAACGTTGCGCAGGGCAACCGCGGCCGCAACCAGCACCATCACACCAACCGACCGCACGCAGCCGCTGGTCACGCCATCGATGAGAAGGGCGTAGCCAGCGGTCAGTTGACCCAGTGAGGGTCGGAACGTCTTCTTGAAGGGTTTGGATACGGGTGCGGGTTTTGGATTCGTCGACGGGGAACATGGTCGCGTGGGGAACGCGAGATGCT
>Ga0196965_1000850_pt1 | contig 14177 bp, 8 predicted proteins | sample S1_20metaG_FD_148668 | JGI IMG/M metagenome (GOLD analysis project Ga0196965, IMG submission 148668) | Soil microbial communities from Anza Borrego desert, Southern California, United States - S1_20 | ecosystem: Environmental > Terrestrial > Soil > Desert | place: USA: California | collected... | reverse complement strand
TCCCTGTACACGGTCTATACCTGCATTTTCTGCCTGGACGCCCCTGAAAATATTTCCTCCGCCAATGACAATTGCCACTTCTATTCCTAATTCTTTAACCTTTAAAATTTCTTTAGAATATTGGTCAAGTCTCATAGGGTCAATACCATATTTTTGACTTCCCATTAAGGCTTCACCACTTAATTTTAATAGTATTCGTTTATATTTCATTAGTGCAGTTTTATATTTAAAATGGAATTTTGGAATATGTTATAATTATCAATAATTAAGCGTAAAATCAATTGCCCTATTTTTAAACACATTAAAAAATAGGGCAAATATATGATCTATATTTTTTTTAATTTTAAAACTTAATCAAAATTTGATTTTTTTCTACACTTTTTCCTTTTGAAATAGTTACACTTTTAACGATCCCGTCTCTGGGGCTTTTAAGAATGTTTTCCATTTTCATCGCTTCCAGGATTAATAAAGGATCGCCCTTCTTTATTTCAGACCCTTCGGATATAAAAATGTCAAGGATTAGTCCTGGCATTGGCGCTTTTACATCTAAAGCGATATTCGAGAGTGAAGCGTTGATGCCAAGTTTGTTTAGTAAGATATCTGAGTTGTCTTTAATATCTATCGGGTAGTCATTTCCATTGATTTTAATGAAAAATTTCTTTTCAGTTTTATCAGTGGTAATGATTTCTGCTTTGAAAGAATTACTTTCTTTTAAAATATGAAAATTGTTTTCATTTATTTGATAGATATCCAAATCAAATAACTGGCCATCGATATAAAAATTATTTTCTTTAATTTCTATCTCAAATGCTTGCTGATTGTTGAAAATCGCTTTAAACATAAGTTGTTTTTATAGTCTTAAAACTAGCCATTAATATTTAAGGTTAGGATCTTTTAAAAACCTTTTCTATAATTTTTTTAAAAAAGTTTGAATAAAAAGAAAAAGCGTATAATTTTGCAGCCTCCTTAAAAAAAACGGCTGGGATTATAACTAATAATTTAAGCTGCTTAAGGGGGTAATGTTGGGGAGATACCTAAGTGGCCAACAGGGACGGACTGTAAATCCGTTGACTTATGTCTTCGTAGGTTCGAATCCTACTCTCCCCACTTTGGAATATTTGGAAAAAAGATTATAGATTTGCATCCTATTTGTAAAACGTAGTCTTTTAATAATGCGGGAGTAGCTCATTTGGTAGAGCGATAGCCTTCCAAGCTATAGGTGGCGGGTTCGAGCCCCGTCTCCCGCTCTTTTTAAAAAGAGCCTATTGTTTTCAGTTAATGGATGTTGATGGCTGACAACTCTAAACTCTAAATTATCAAGCCGATGTAGCTCAGGGGTAGAGTACTTCCTTGGTAAGGAAGGGGTCGTGGGTTCAATTCCCATCATTGGCTCTTAAAAAGTATTTAATTAATTAAAAATAAATAAAGCAATAATTCACCCTAATCGGATTTTCAAACATGGCTAAAGAAGCATTTGACCGTTCTAAACCACACGTAAATATAGGTACAATAGGTCACGTGGATCATGGTAAGACAACTTTAACTGCAGCGATAACATCAGTTTTAGCAAAGCAAGGGCTGGCAACAATGAGGGATTTCACTTCAATTGATAATGCTCCTGAAGAAAAAGAAAGAGGTATTACTATCAATACTTCACACGTAGAATATGCAACTAAAAACAGACATTATGCACACGTAGATTGTCCTGGTCACGCTGACTATGTAAAAAACATGGTAACCGGCGCTGCCCAAATGGACGGAGCTATTCTGGTTGTTGCAGCTACAGACGGACCAATGCCACAAACTCGTGAGCACATACTTCTTGCTCGTCAGGTAGGTGTACCTCAGCTTGTTGTATTTATGAATAAAGTGGATATGGTTGACGACCCGGAATTGTTGGAGCTTGTTGAAATGGAAATCAGAGAACTTTTAAGCTTCTATGAATTCGATGGAGATAATATTCCTGTAATTCAAGGATCTGCTCTAGGTGCATTAAACGGAGACGCTAAGTGGACTGAAACAGTGTTAAGCCTGATGGAAGCTGTTGATACTTTTATTCCAATTCCTCCACGTTTGACTGACAAACCTTTCTTGATGCCAGTTGAGGACGTTTTCTCTATCACAGGTAGGGGTACTGTTGCAACAGGAAGAATTGAAAGAGGTATCATTAATTCTGGTGAAGGTGTAGATATCCTTGGTATGGGAGCTGAGAACTTGAAATCTACTGTTACTGGAGTTGAGATGTTCAGAAAGATCCTTGACAGAGGAGAAGCTGGAGATAACGTAGGACTTCTTTTAAGAGGTATTGAAAAAACTGATATCAGAAGAGGAATGGTAATTTGTAAACCAGGTTCTGTAACACCTCATATGGAGTTCAAAGCTGAAGTTTACGTCTTGTCAAAAGAAGAAGGTGGAAGACATACTCCATTCTTCAACAAATACAGACCTCAATTTTATTTCAGAACTACTGACGTAACAGGAGAAATTCTTCTTCCTGAAGGCGTTGAAATGGTAATGCCTGGTGATAACATCACTATAACTGTTAAATTAATCAACTCTGTAGCGATGGAGAAAGGATTAAGATTCGCTATAAGGGAAGGTGGAAGAACAGTAGGTGCCGGTCAGGTTACTGAAATTTTAAAATAATATTCTTGTTAAGTCTCATTTTCTTCCACAGGGAGGGGTGAGACTTTTTTATTAGAAAACATTTATAAATAAAATGCGTTCTGAAAAAATTTTTCGAACGCATTTGTTTATTAAAACAGTTTCTATATCTTTGCAGTCCGTTTTTGGACAATGCGAAAAACGGGTGTAGCTCAATTGGTAGAGTAGCGGTCTCCAAAACCGTTGGCTGGGAGTTCGAGTCTCTCCACCCGTGCATTTTGGAATTCTTTTTATTATAGCAATGAACAAAGTTATTTCTTTTTTTAAAGAATCTTATGATGAGATGTTTCATAAGGTTAGCTGGCCAAAATATAAAGAACTGCAGGGAAGCGCTATTTTGGTGCTAATAGCTTCTTTGATCTTTGCTTTGTTTGTTGGTCTTATCGACTTTCTTTTGGAGAATGGAATGGATTGGATTTACCGGTCCTTCTAAATCATAATAATAAAATTACTGTTGATGAGTGAATTAAAGTGGTATGTGGTAAGAGCTGTCAGTGGACAGGAAAGGAAGGTTAAAAACTATCTGGAGAACGAAATATCCAGACAGAATTTATCTGAATTCGTTCCTCAGGTTCTGATACCTGCTGAAAAAGTTTATGAAATGCGTAACGGCAAGAAGAGAGTTCGTGAAAGAAATTTCTTCCCTGGTTATGTACTTGTATTTGCTGATCTTACCAATGGCGAAGTAAAACACATTATTGACAGTATCCCTGGTGTAATAGGATTTCTTGGTTCAAGTGACGGGAGGGCTTCCAAAACTCCGGTTCCTTTGAGGCAATCTGAAATCAATAGGATTTTAGGAAAAGTTGATGATGTTACAGAATCAACTGAAAAGCTTGAAACTCCATTTATAGTAGGGGAGACGGTGAAAGTTATGGACGGTCCTTTTAATGGATTTGCCGGCACCGTTGAGGAGGTATTCGAAGAGCGAAAGAAACTTAACGTAATGGTTAAGATTTTCGGTCGGAATACTCCAGTAGAGTTAAATTATATGCAAGTTGAAAAACAAGATTAGCAATGGCTAAAGAAATAAGTGGATATCTTAAGTTACAAGTGAAGGGCGGAGCGGCTAATCCATCCCCCCCAATTGGTCCTGCACTAGGTAGTAAGGGTTTGAACATCATGGAGTTTTGTAAGCAGTTTAATGCTAGAACACAAGACAAACAAGGTGTGATCTTACCTGTGTTAATTACAATTTATACAGATAAATCATTTGATTTTGTTATAAAAACACCTCCTGCACCTGTATTGCTTATGGAGGCTGCTAAAGTAAAAAAGGGATCAGCGGAACCAAATAGAAATAAAGTTGGCTCAGTATCTTGGGATCAGGTTAAAGAAATCGCTTCAACTAAAATGGCTGACCTGAATGCTTTTGAACTTGATTCTGCTATGAAGATGGTGGCTGGAACCGCAAGAAGTATGGGTTTAACAGTAACAGGGAAAGCTCCCTGGGAAAATTAATTCTTAATTATGGCAAAATTGACAAAAAATCAAAAAGCTGTTCTAGCTAAATTTGATCCTAACAAAGACTATACATTGGGTGAAGCTTCTAATATCGTAAAGGAAATTACTTTTACGAAATTTAATTCATCTGTTGATATTGATATCAGATTAGGGGTTGATCCTAGAAAAGCTGACCAAATGGTAAGAGGGGTTGTTGCCCTTCCACATGGTACAGGTAAAGATGTAAAAGTATTAGTGCTTTGTACTCCTGATAAAGAAGCTGAAGCTAAAGATGCCGGAGCTGATTTTGTTGGATTGGATGACTATATTCAAAAGATAGAACAAGGCTGGACCGATATTGATGTAATTATTACCATGCCAACTGTGATGGCTAAGGTAGGTAAATTAGGTAGAGTTCTTGGACCAAGAGGTTTGATGCCAAATCCTAAATCTGGTACGGTTACTTTAGAAGTAGGAAAAGCTGTTAGAGAAGTTAAGTCTGGTAAAATTGACTTTAAAGTTGATAAGACCGGTATTATTCACGCAAGTATTGGAAAAGTTTCGTTTTCTCCTGACAAGATTCAGGAAAATGCAATCGAAATGATTAATACTATAGCTAAATTAAAACCTTCTTCTGCAAAAGGTACCTATTTTAAGAGTATTTCATTGTCAAGTACAATGAGTAAAGGTATATCTATTGACAAAAGCACAATTTCGGGATTATAAGCATGACAAAGGAAGAAAAAGGACAAATAATTGACGAGTTAAGTCAAAAGTTTGCAAATAACCAATATTTCTATATCACCGATGCATCTGGTATGACCGTAGCTCAAGTAAATACGCTCAGAAGAGTATGTTTTGAAAATGGTGTAGAATACCTGGTTGTTAAAAATACATTAATTCAAAAAGCTTTAGAAAGCCTAGATACTAAAACCGACTTCGCAGATTTTAATGCTAAAGTTCTTAAAGGGTTTTCAGGAATATTGTTTTCAAGTGAATCAGGAAAAACTCCTGCTAAAGTAATAAAAGATTTTCGAAAGAAAATTGACAGTCAAAAACCTATCTTAAAGGGTGCTTCCATCGATTATGATCTCTTTATAGGTAATGAATCTCTAGATACGCTTCTTACGCTTAAATCTAAGAATGAGCTTATCGGAGAAATCATTGGATTGTTACAATCTCCTGCTAAAAACGTTATTTCTGCTTTGCAAAGTGGTGGAAATAAACTGGGAGGAATATTAAAGACTTTGTCTGAAAGAGAAGAAAAATAATTTTAAAATTTTTAAAAAGAGTAAACTAAAATGGCAGATTTAAAAGCATTCGCAGAGCAATTAGTTAATTTGACTGTTAAAGAAGTAAATGAGCTTGCTACAATATTAAAAGACGAGTATGGTATAGAGCCTGCTGCTGCTGCTCCGGTAATGGTAGCTGGTGGCGCTGGTGCTGGTGATGCAGGTGCTGCAGCTCAAGAGAAATCATCGTTTGATGTTATCTTAAAATCAGCAGGTGGAGCTAAATTGGCGATTGTAAAATTAGTTAAAGACCTTACAGGACTTGGACTAAAAGAGGCTAAAGATTTAGTGGATGGCGCTCCTAAAGCTGTTAAAGAAGGAGTAGCTAAAGACGAAGCTGAAGCTCTTAAAAAACAATTGGAAGAAGCTGGCGCTGAGGTAGAACTTAAATAATTGTTTTCCCATTTATTTATTAAATGGCAGCCTTATCAGTTAAGGCCCCGATTTAAGTCGGGGTCTTTTCCTGTTTATACCTAATTTTATGTAGCAGTGTTGATGGGATTCCACGAGTAATTTTAGTTATTCATTCACTTAAATAATTGTAATTTTGATTACTGATAAAAAACCTAACCGAGTAAGTTTTGCTTCTGTAAAATCGGTTATTGAATATCCGGATTTTCTTGATATACAATTACAATCTTTTCAAGACTTCTTTCAGTTGGAAACTCCTGCGGAAAGCAGATCTCAGGAGGGATTGTTTAAAGTATTTTCAGAGAATTTTCCGATTTCAGATTCAAGGGAAAATTTTATCCTTGAATTTATTGATTATATGGTTGATCCTCCTAAATATTCAATCGATGAATGTATAGATAGAGGCCTTACCTATTCTGTTCCTCTTAAAGCCAAACTTAGGCTTTCAAATAATGACGAGGATAACGAGGATTTTGAAACTATAGAACAAGAGGTGTTTTTGGGAAATATTCCTTATATGACACGTCGTGGTTCATTTGTTATAAATGGAGCTGAAAGAGTTATTGTATCTCAGCTTCACCGATCGCCAGGTGTATTTTTCGCTCAAAGCAAACATACTAATGGCACAAAACTTTATTCAGCCAGAATTATTCCTTTCAAAGGTTCTTGGATTGAATTTGCTACAGACGTAAACAACGTTATGTATGCATATATTGACAGGAAGAAAAAATTTCCAGTTACCACTTTGTTAAGGGCCATCGGTTTTGGTTCCGATAAAGATATTCTCGATTTATTTGGTTTAAGTGAAGAAATACAAGCTACCTCTGCAAATATTAAAAAGGTAATCGGAAGGAAATTAGCTGCAAGGGTATTGAAGACCTGGACAGAAGATTTCGTTGATGAGGATACTGGAGAAGTTGTTTCTATTGATAGAATTGAGGTTCTGTTGGAAAGGGATTCTGTGATTACGCAGGAGGATGTGGAAGTTATAGTGGAATCAGGTTCAAAATCAGTTATTCTTCACAGAGAAGACATAAATATTGCCGATTATGCCATTATTTACAATACACTTCAAAAGGATAATTCCAATTCCGAAAAAGAAGCAGTAGAGCAAATTTATCGTCAATTAAGAAATACAGAAGCTCCTGATGAGCAAACTGCAAGGGATATTATTCATAATCTTTTCTTTAGTGATAAGAGGTATGACCTTGGTGAAGTAGGTAGGTATAGATTAAATAAAAAGCTTGGGTTGGAAATTGACTCTGAAATCAGAGTGTTAACTACTCAAGATATCATAAGTATCGTTAAGTACTTAATTGGTTTGATAAATTCCAAAGCAGTTGTGGATGATATTGACCATTTAAGTAACAGAAGGGTAAGAACTGTAGGAGAACAATTGTATAGCCAGTTTGGTGTAGGTCTTGCACGTATGGCCAGAACAATCAAGGAGAGAATGAACGTTAGGGATAACGAAGATTTTAAGCCGGTTGATCTGATCAATGCTAGGACGCTTTCTTCTGTTATCAATTCCTTCTTTGGTACAAACCAGTTAAGCCAATTTATGGATCAAACCAATCCATTGGCTGAAATTACACACAAAAGAAGGATGTCAGCGCTAGGGCCGGGTGGTTTGTCGAGAGAAAGAGCAGGCTTTGAGGTTCGTGACGTTCACTATACTCACTACGGTAGGTTATGTACAATTGAAACACCTGAAGGTCCGAATATTGGATTGATCTCCTCCCTTTGTGTTCATGCGAAGATTAACAATATGGGATTCATCGAAACTCCATATAGAAAAGTTGATAGCGGTAAGGTTAAGTTAGATGAAGAAGTAATTTATTTAACTGCTGAAGAAGAAGATACACATAATATTGCCCAGGCAAATGCCGAAATTGATACCAAAGGTAATTTTATCAGTGATAAAGTTAAGGCAAGGTACGAAGGAGATTTTCCTGTAGTAGAACCAGATAAGGTTACATACATGGACGTTGCTCCAAATCAAATTGTATCCGTTGCTGCGTCTTTAATTCCATTCCTGGAGCATGATGATGCAAACAGAGCTTTGATGGGTTCCAATATGCAACGTCAGGCGGTTCCTTTATTAAGACCAGAGGCTCCTATTGTTGGAACTGGTCTTGAAGGTCGGGTTGCAATGGATTCCAGGGCATTGGTTTTAGCTGAGGAAAACGGAGTTGTTGATTTTGTTGATGCTTCTAAGATTGTTCTGAAATATGATTTAACGGATGATCAAAGGTTAATAACTTTTGATGAAATGCTTGTTACTTATGATCTTATTAAATTCAGAAGAACCAATCAGGACACGTGTATTAATCTTAAGCCCCTAGTAGGAAAAGGAGAAGTTGTAAAGAAGGGACAGGTACTGTGTGAAGGTTATGCTACAAATAACGGAGAACTTGCTTTAGGTAGAAATCTTAAGGTAGCCTTTATGCCTTGGCAAGGGTACAACTTTGAGGATGCTATAGTTATTTCTGAAAAAGTTGTTCGTGATGATATTTTCACTTCGGTTCATATTGAAGAATTTGAGTTGGAAGTTCGGGATACAAAAAGGGGAGAAGAAGAACTTACCTCTGAAATTCCAAACGTAAGTGAAGAAGCAGTTAAGAACCTTGATGAAAACGGAATAATCCGTGTAGGCGCTGAAGTTAAAGAAGGAGATATATTAATTGGAAAGATTACTCCAAAAGGAGAAACCGATCCTACTCCGGAAGAGAAACTATTAAGAGCCATATTTGGAGATAAAGCCGGTGATGTGAAGGATGCTTCTCTTAAGGCGCCGCCATCTTTAAAAGGTGTCGTTATAGATACAAAACTATTCTCCCGACCTAAAAAGGATAAAGATTTAAGAGCTAAATCAAAGAAGGAAGTTGACCTGTTAAAGAGCAAATACAGTAAGGATCTTAATTCGATTCGGGCCAATATGATCCAGAAAATGGTTACGCTTCTGGATGGAAAGACTTCTCAAGGGGTTAAGCATAAATTCGGTGATGAGCTTATCAGTAAAGGTGTAAAGTTTAATGTGAGGAATATTTCTGAAAATCTATTCCCTGAAAAAAACATTTACAGAGACGAAAGCACATACAATGTAGCCGAGGAAGTTAATTTAATTTCTGATGTAATTCTCGATAATTGGACAGACGATCCAAAAACAAATCAATTGCTTTTGGAAATGGTGAAGAATTATAATAAGAAGCGAAATGAGGTTTCCGGTAGGTTTAAAAGAGAAAGATTTACGCTGGAAGTAGGTGATGAATTGCCTGCAGGTATTGTTAGATTGGCTAAGGTTTACATTGCTAAGAAGCGTAAACTGAAGGTTGGGGATAAAATGGCGGGTCGACATGGAAATAAAGGTGTGGTAGCTAGAATAGTCAGAGCTGAAGATATGCCTTTCCTTGCTGATGGAACGCCTGTGGATATTGTTCTTAACCCACTCGGTGTACCTTCTCGTATGAACCTTGGTCAGATTTATGAGACTGTATTAGGATGGGCTGGATTAAAACTAGGCAAAAAGTATGCTACTCCAATTTTTGACGGAGCGTCAGAAGAAGAAGTGGTTGCTGAATTGAAAAAGGCTGATTTACCTGAGTTTGGCAGGACCTATTTATTCGATGGTTTATCCGGAGAAAGATTTGATCAAAAAGTAACAGTAGGTATAATTTATATGCTGAAACTGGGTCACTTAGTTGATGATAAAATGCACGCAAGATCCATCGGACCATATTCTCTCATTACTCAACAACCTCTTGGCGGTAAAGCACAGTTTGGAGGTCAGCGTTTTGGAGAAATGGAGGTTTGGGCACTGGAAGCATTTGGTGCAGCACACGTTCTTCAGGAAATTTTAACAGTAAAGTCTGATGACGTAATTGGAAGAGCAAAAGCTTACGAGGCTATAGTTAAAGGTGAAAATATGCCAAAACCAAATATTCCTGAATCATTCAATGTATTGGTTCATGAATTAAGAGGCTTGGCCCTTGAAATTACCTTAGACTAAAAGAGGCTAATGTGCTGATGTGTTAGTTTGCTAATAATTAACACATCAGCTTTAAATATTATTAGCAGCACATAAATAAAATATCATATTTAAATTATGGCATTTAGAAAAAACAAAAAACTCACAAGTGACTTCTCTAGAGTTACTATCAGTTTGGCTTCTCCTGAATCAATTTTAGAAGGTTCTCATGGCGAAGTAACACAACCTGAAACAATAAACTATAGGACTTATAAACCTGAAATGGGAGGACTATTCTGCGAAAGAATCTTCGGACCAGTAAAGGATTGGGAGTGTCATTGTGGTAAATATAAAAGAATTAGGTACAAAGGGATTATTTGTGACAGATGCGGAGTTGAGGTAACTGAGAAGAAAGTAAGAAGGGAAAGAATGGGCCATATAGAATTGGTTGTTCCAGTGGCACACATTTGGTATTTCAGATCTCTTCCAAATAAGATTGGTTATTTATTAGGCTTACCTACTAAAAAACTTGATCAAATCATCTATTATGAAAGATACGTAGTTATCCAATCAGGTATAAAAGCTGAAGACGGAGTTAACTATCTTGATTTCCTAACAGAAGATGAGTACTTGGATATTATTGATAAGCTTCCGAGAGAAAATCAAATGCTGGATGATGATGATCCGAACAAGTTTATTGCAAAAATGGGCGCAGAAGCTCTTGAGCAATTATTAAGCAGAATTAATTTGGATGAATTATCATACAGCTTAAGACACTCTGCTGCTAATGATACGTCTCAGCAAAGAAAAGCAGAGGCTTTAAAAAGATTAAAAGTTGTCGAGGCTTTCAGAGAAGCACAAACCAGAATTGAAAACAGACCTGAATGGATGATTATCCGGATGGTTCCTGTTATTCCTCCAGAACTTCGTCCTCTAGTTCCCTTGGATGGTGGTCGTTTTGCGACATCTGACTTAAATGACTTGTATAGAAGGGTTATTATTAGAAATAACCGTCTAAAAAGACTTATAGATATTAAAGCGCCTGAAGTTATCCTCAGAAATGAGAAACGTATGCTTCAGGAAGCGGTAGATTCACTATTTGACAACTCAAGAAAGGTAAATGCGGTAAGAGCAGATGGTAATAGGGCCCTTAAATCTTTAAGTGATATGCTTAAAGGTAAGCAAGGACGTTTCCGTCAAAACTTACTTGGAAAAAGAGTTGATTATTCAGGTCGTTCTGTAATTGTTGTAGGGCCTGAATTGAAACTTCACGAGTGCGGACTGCCAAAAGATATGGCGGCTGAGCTTTTCAAGCCATTTATCATCAGAAAGCTGATTGAAAGAGGTATTGTAAAAACAGTTAAATCTGCTAAAAAGATTGTTGACCGTAAGGATCCGGTTGTTTGGGATATCCTGGAAAATGTATTGAAAGGGCACCCTGTATTACTAAATAGAGCTCCGACACTGCATAGACTTGGTATTCAAGCTTTTCAGCCTAAATTGATTGAAGGAAAGGCGATCCAGCTTCATCCGTTGGTTTGTACTGCTTTTAATGCGGACTTTGACGGTGACCAGATGGCTGTTCACGTTCCTTTGGGACATGAGGCAATACTGGAAGCCTCTTTGTTAATGCTTGCCTCACATAATATTCTTAACCCTGCTAATGGTGCTCCAATTACGGTGCCATCTCAAGACATGGTTCTTGGACTATATTATGTAACCAAAGGCAGAAAAGCAACACCCGAATTGCCAGTTGCGGGAGAAGGATTGACTTTCTATGGCGCTGAAGAAGTTGTTATTGCAATCAATGAAAAGAGACTGTCAAAACATGCCCATATAAAAGTAAGGGCGATAGTTAAGGATGAAAATGGCAATTTGGTTACTAAGGTAATTGAGACCGTTGCAGGAAGGGTATTATTTAATCAACATATCCCAGAGGAAGTAGGATTTGTAAACGAACTTTTAACTAAGAAAAAGCTTCAACAAATCATTTCCTTAGTATTTAAGACCTCTGGAATGGCCAGAACTGCTAAGTTCCTGGATGATATTAAGGAATTAGGGTTCCAGTCTGCATTTAGAGGAGGATTATCAATCGGTCTATCAGATGTTATGATCCCTGATAAAAAACTTGAACTGATTACCGGAGCCAAGAAAGATGTGGATGCAATCTGGAATAATTACCTCATGGGGTTAATTACAGACAATGAAAGATATAATCAGGTAATTGATATCTGGACAAGGGTGAATTCACAAATCACTGAGACCTTGATGCATCAATTAGAGGCAGATCAGCAAGGATTTAATTCCATTTACATGATGATGCACTCCGGAGCCAGAGGTTCAAGAGAGCAAATCAGACAGTTAGGTGGAATGAGAGGTTTGATGGCTAAGCCACAAAAGAATCTTCAAGGATCTGTAGGTGAAATTATTGAAAATCCAATTCTTTCAAATTTTAAAGAAGGACTGGATGTATTGGAGTACTTTATTTCTACTCACGGTGCCAGAAAAGGTCTTGCAGATACAGCTTTAAAAACGGCTGATGCTGGTTATTTAACCAGAAGGTTGGTAGATGTTGCTCAGGATCTTGTGGTTAATGAGGAAGATTGTGGTACTTTAAGAGGCTTGACAGTTACTGCACTAAAAGATAACGAAGACATTGTTGAACCTCTTTCTGAAAGAATTTTAGGTAGGGTTTCTGTTCATGATGTTTTTGACCCGCTAACAAACAAAATAATAGTTGCTTCCGGTGAAGAAATTACTGAAGAAGTAGCGCATCACATTGATGAAAGCAGTATTGAGTCTGTAGAGATCAGATCAGTGTTGACATGCGAAGCAAGACAAGGTGTTTGCGGAAAATGTTACGGCAGAAATCTTGCAAGCGGCAGAATGGTTCAAAAAGGAGAATCAATTGGTGTAATTGCGGCCCAATCCATTGGAGAGCCAGGTACTCAGTTGACACTGAGAACTTTCCACGTTGGAGGTACTGCTTCTAATATTGCTGTTGATGCTACCATCAGAGCTAAGTTTGACGGAGTCGTTCAATTTGAAGAAATCAGAGCAGTTGCCACAACCAATAATGAAGGGGAAAAGGTAAACGTCATAATGGGACGGTCCGGTGAAGTTAGAATTGCGGAAGAAGGGACTGGAAAAGTATTGATTACCAATAACGTTCCGTATGGAGCTTTCATAAAAGTAACAGACGGGCAAAAAGTTAAGAAAGGTGACGAAATATGTTTCTGGGATCCATATAATGCTGTAATCCTGTCTGAATTTGACGGAACAATTGATTTCGAATCCATTGAAGAAAGTATAACCTTCCGTGAAGAGTTTGATGAACAAACAGGACATAGAGAAAAGGTTATTATTGATACAAAGGACAAGGCAAAAAATCCTGTTATTATTGTTAACTCAACAAAGTCAGATCCAAAAGGATACAATATGCCTGTTGGTGCTCACTTGGCAGTTGATCAAGGGAGCAAGATTAAGGCCGGTCAGATTTTGGCTAAAATTCCAAGAGCAATTGGTAAAACAAGAGATATCACAGGAGGTCTTCCAAGGGTAACTGAACTTTTCGAAGCAAGAAATCCGTCTAATCCAGCAGTCGTAAGTGAAATTGATGGAGTAGTTACCTACGGAGGAATTAAAAGAGGAAACAGAGAAATTTATATTGAATCAAGAGATGGGGTAAAAAAGAGATACATGGTGCCTCTTTCCAAACATATTCTTGTTCAGGATAATGACTTTGTAAAAGCAGGTTATCCTTTATCGGATGGTGCTATTACTCCTTCAGATATTCTATCTATCAAAGGTCCAACGGCAGTTCAGGAATATTTAGTAAATGAAATTCAGGAGGTATATAGGCTTCAAGGTGTAAAGATCAACGATAAACACATTGAGGTAATTGTTCGCCAAATGATGCAGAAGGTTGAGATTATTGAGGCTGGAGATACTAATTTCCTTCAAGGACAAGTAGTGGATAAAATAGTGTTCCGCGAAGAAAATGACGCGATTCTTGATAAGAAAGTAGTTATTGATGCCGGTGACTCAGAAAGCTTAAAACCTGGTCAAATTGTTACTTCAAGGAGATTAAGAGACGAGAATTCGAGCCTGAAAAGAAGAGATATGAAGCTTGTAACGGTGAGAGACGCAGAACCTTCAGTATCTCAGCCTACGCTTCAAGGTATAACTCAAGCTTCTTTGGGTACCGAGAGCTTTATTTCTGCAGCTTCATTCCAGGAAACTACAAAAGTATTGAGTGAAGCCTCTATAAGAGGAAAAACAGACTACTTATTAGGGTTAAAAGAAAATGTTATTGTAGGACACCTAATACCTGCTGGTACAGGTTTAAGAGACTATCAGGACATAATCGTTGGTTCTAAAGAAGAGTACGAAGCGCTTGT
>Ga0196965_1000849_pt1 | contig 14183 bp, 14 predicted proteins | sample S1_20metaG_FD_148668 | JGI IMG/M metagenome (GOLD analysis project Ga0196965, IMG submission 148668) | Soil microbial communities from Anza Borrego desert, Southern California, United States - S1_20 | ecosystem: Environmental > Terrestrial > Soil > Desert | place: USA: California | collected... | reverse complement strand
GCCGCCATTTACTACTTGGCACGAATGGTGGAAGCTGGGGAAGACCCACTCTTTATCGCTCGTCGAATGGTTGTTTTTGCCAGTGAAGATATTGGTTTGGCGCAGCCTACTGCTCTCGTGGTTGCCAATGAAGTTTTTCGGGCTTGCGAGACAATCGGCTATCCGGAGTGCGCGATTAACTTGGCCCACGGCGTAGCGTATCTTGCAGAGGCCAAAAAAGATCGTCGTTCATACAACGCCCTTCGGGCTGCGCAATCCGACGTACAGAAGTATGGCAATTTGCCGATCCCGATGAATATTAGAAACGCCCCAACCAAACTGATGAAAGATCTTGGTTATCATAAAGGCTACGAAATGTACGATCAGGAATCGTACTTACCAGACAAGCTAAAGAAGAAAAAATACTTATAACCAAACTGCGATTTTGACGTGACTACTCGTGGTACTGTGTAATAAAGCCGAGCTTTATTACATCAAGTTGTATTTAATTAGTTCAATCTATTATGTTCCCGTCGATACGGAATAAAGGCTTCACCCTTATCGAACTTCTAGTAGTTATTGCTATTATCGGTATTTTAGGAAGCGTTGTGATGGCCAGCCTTAACGGTGCTAGGGTCAAAGCCAGACACTCTGCACGCTTAGCAGATATGGACGCGGTAGTGAAAGCGCTTGAGTTATATGCTTCTGATCATAATGGACAGTATCCACCCACTCCTGGGGTGGCCGGTGCTTGTGGAACCACCAATACTTGTCTGGGAGATATGACGGCGCTTACTACTGGCCGCTACATTGGCGATATGCCGAGTGATCCATCTTATGAAGGTACCGCGTCTAATTACCGTTACTGTGCCGATAGCGACTACCGAAAGTACATTATTCTTATGCGTGATGAGGCGGCAAACAATTGGTGTCGGCCACAGACAGCCACGGAACCGAACACCTCTTGGTGCGCCAGCTGGGCAACTACGTATCCGTCCTGCTGATCAAAATAGCAGTCATTTGAATGGTGTTATCATATATTGGAAAGAAGTTGGCGTGCATGTTAGATTTCTCAGATGAAATATACGGACCATTTTAAAGGGAAAAAGGTCACGGTAATGGGACTTGGACTGTTGGGTCGAGGCGTCGGTGACGCCGCTTTTTTGGCGGAAGCAGGAGCGGATGTAACCGTGACTGATCTGAAAACCGCCGAGGCGCTCGCTGATTCGGTGGAGCGTCTTCGTGATTTTTCAAACATCACGTTCGTGCTTGGAGAGCACCGGATGGAGGATTTTGAGAATCGTGACCTGATTTTGGTGGCAGCTGGCGTACCGAGTGATTCACCGTATTTAGCGCATGCCAGTGAAGCAGGTATTCGCCTAGCGCAGAGCGCGGCTCTTTTTGCCGAGCTTTCCAAAATTCCGATCATTGGGATTACCGGCACTCGGGGCAAGTCAACGGTGACCGCAATGATACATCACATACTCGAGACCGCGACTGGCGAGAAAGTAATCAAAGGTGGCAATGTGAGAGGCGTCTCCAATCTTCAACTTCTAAATGAAGTAGAGGAAGATTCCGTGGCGGTACTTGAACTTGATTCTTGGCAGCTTCAAGGTTTTGGTTGGGCTGGTATTTCGCCGCAAGTCGCCGTCTTCACTAATTTTATGGATGACCACCTAAATTACTATCAAGGAAATCGTCAGGCATATTTTAGCGATAAAGCGAATATCTTCATCAATCAGGAGGATAGCGGAGTTTTTGTTACTACCCCAGAAGTGTTTGAACAAGCTAAAGAATTTGCCGCCGGACGCAACATCACGCTAGGACAGGAGGTGGTATTGGTGGATAGTTCCATTATTCCGGAAGATGCCATCTTGCCGATGCCGGGTGAACACAACCGTCTTAATGCCGCGTTGGCGGTAATGGCCTGTCGCGCGATCGGTTTGTCTGAAGAAGAAGTGTTTAATGCTTTGGCCAGTTTCCCGGGTCTCGAAGGGCGCCTGCAGTTGATCGCCAATCGAGATGGAGTGAAGATCTACAATGACAATAACTCTACGACTCCACAGGCTACGGTGGCCGGCCTTAAAGCTTTGTCGACCGATCAGCAGGAGTTAAGCAGTAATAACGTAGTATTGATAGTTGGAGGCAGCGATAAGAATTTAGATTTGGGAGAACTACCGGAAGCAATTTCTGAGTACTGCGCCCATGTAATTTTGTACAGTGGTACTGGTACGGAAAAGCTAAAGGAGGTACTGCCTGAAAATGTCACCAGTGAAGAATACGACAGTTTGGAAGAGGTGGTGGAAGCAGCTATGGCCGCCGCTACCATCGACAACGTGGTACTTTTTAGTCCAGGGTTTGCTTCGTTTGGAAAAGAATTCAAAAATGAATACGATCGTAATGACCAGTTCGTGGCTTTGGTAAAAAAATATGTCGATTAATCTGCAAGATATCCAAAGGATACATTTTATCGGTATCGGTGGTATTGGAATGTCCGGCTTAGCACGGTTATTTTTGCATGATGGTAAAACCATCTCTGGTTCAGATCGGTCGGCCTCTGCTATTACGGAAGCCTTGGAGAAAGAAGGAGTAAATTTTTATCCAGCTCAAGTGCCGGACAATATCACTAATGATATTGATATGGTTGTCTACACCGAAGCGATGACAGCGGAGCATCCGGAAATGGTGGCGGCCAGAGCACTCAATGTACCAATGGTGAATTATTTTGAGGCCCTCGGATTGGTAGCCAATCAATATTATGTGATTGCGGTGGCCGGCACGCACGGCAAAACGACCACTACCGCGATGTTGATTGATATCTTTGAAGCTGCCGGACTGGATCCGACTGCTATCGTGGGGTCGTTGCGAGCAAAGACAAAAAGTAACTACCGGGCCGGCAAGAGCAAATATTTCATTGTAGAAGCTTGTGAGTACCGTCGTGATTTTATGTATTTGGAGCCTGATGTCTTGGTAATAACCAATATTGAGGCCGAACATCTCGACTACTATAAAGACTTGGCTGATGTGCAATCGGCTTTTCGTGAACTGGCCGAGAAGGTGCCAGAGAGTGGTGTCGTAATTGCCGAAACAACCAATCCTACGGTCGCGCCAATTTTACAAGGACTTCAGAATAAGGTGATTGATTACCGGGAAGCTCTTGATCTCGACTTGTCTCTTAAAGCACCAGGTCTTCATAATCGTTTGAATGCCGCGGCCGCGGCCGCGGCCGCGGCATTTGTTGGAATAGAAGCGGATGTTATTAAAGCCGCCCTACAGGACTTTGCGGGTACTTGGCGACGATTTGAATACAAAGGTGAATTTAATGGAGCGCCGGTTTATGACGATTATGCTCATCATCCGACCGAAATCAAGGCCACTATCGCCGGCACCCGTGAACTTTATCCCAACAAAAATCTGATTGTGGTTTTCCAACCACATCTCTATTCGCGTACCGCGGAGTTGTTTGATAATTTTGTGGCAGCTCTCGCGGCAGCTGATCGTCCTGTTATTACTCACGTTTACGATGCGCGAAATACTGGAAAAGCCGGAGTTACAGGAGAGACGCTGACAGAAGCGGTCAGAGAAAAGAATCATGAAGCGGTTTATATCGAGTCTTTTAAGGACATAGTTTCCATGCTTACAGAGACTGTTACCAATAAAGATGTGGTATTAATACTAGGAGCAGGGGATATCACTAATGTGACTACCAACTTGACAAGGTAGTTATATATGGTATATAATTAAAATAGTACAAAGAAGGAGGTGTGAGATGTTTGTTTTCAGTCTTGGGGCAAAAAGGCCTCATCCAGTGAAAGTCTGGCTCCGTTGGTGGGCCGCACTGAAGATCAGGAATATGAAAGCCGAACTGGATCTCCAGATGGCTAATCCGGCCGCGTGGGTCCACTACAATCACAACGACAGGTCTCTTTTTTGATAATCTTCGAGAAAGAAATTAAGGCGCCCTACTAGCGCCTTTTCTTTTTATAGTATTAAATTCACTAGCTTATGGGTACGCTTTATATAGTTGCGACACCGATTGGAAATCTTGAGGACATAACTCTGCGTGCTTTACGTGTGCTCAAAGAAGCCGATTATGTTTTGTGCGAAGACACTCGTGTGACAGGAAAACTCCTGCAACGTCACGAGATTCAAACTTCACTTAAGCGTTACGACGCACATGCCAGTGAATCTGCTCATACTCGCATCTTGGCGGACTTAGCGGAAGGGAAGCAGATCGCACTTGTCTCCGACGCAGGTACGCCGGGAGTATCGGATCCGGGAGTGCTTTTGGTACAAAAAGCTCGGGCGGCAGGAGTAGAAATTGAAGCGATTCCTGGCCCGTCAGCTATTACGGCGGCTTTTTCGATTGCTGGTATTACCGGTAATCAGTTTGCTTTTCTTGGTTTTGCACCGCAAAAAAAAGGCCGAGAAACTTTTTTTAAATCATTGTCCAGTTACGAGTTGCCGGTAATGTTTCTAGAATCAACTCACCGCATAATGAAAACGTTGGAACAGTTAGCCAGTCTTCCTTTCGAGGGCAAGGTGTTAGTGGCCAGAGAATTGACCAAACTGCACGAGGAAGTAGTAGAAGGAGATATTGCTACTGTATTGGAATACTTTGAAACTAACACCGTTCACCAAAAAGGGGAGTTTGTCATCATTGTGACGCCTGAAGGGCTTTAATTTTTATGTCACATTGGACGTGGTAATATCTTTTCATTAGTCCTCTAAGCTAATGAATATGAAACTCAATTCATACATATGTTTGCCCGGTACGGCTGCCGCGGCGATCGATTTTTATAAAGAAGTTTTTAAAACCGAACCCGACGCCGTCTCTCGCTTCAAAGACGTTCCTCCTTCCGCTGATATCCCAGTCTCTTCTTTAACGGGGGCGGAGAGAATAATGCATGCCTCCTTTACGATTGGCAGTGATCAGTTGATGTTGTCTGACGCGCCAGAAAATCAGGATGATACGATAGTAATGGGTTCACAAACCCAGATCTCAATCCATCCAGACAGTAGAGAGGAAGCAGACCGTATCTTCAATCAGCTAGCTGAAGGGGGTGAGGTGGTGATGCCGATGGTGGATGCCTTCTGGGGAGATTACTTTGGTATGGTCAAGGATAAATTCGGCGTGCGCTGGATGGTCAATTATCATGCAGAAGATTAATTATTGTTAACATCTTAACTAGATTTTATGACAAGCGGAAAATATGTTGATGGGTTTGTGCTTTCAATTGCGAAAGACAAAACAGACGAATATAAAAAAATGGCGAAAGAGGCAGCCAAGGTCTGGATGGACTTCGGCGCGCTGGAGTATAAAGAGTGTAGGATCGACGACGCGACGCCTGAGCATATAGTTTTTGCGTTCCCTAAAATGGCCAAAACTAAAGAAAATGAGGAAACCTGGTTTTCATTCATTGTTTTTAAGTCCCGCAAACATCGCGACTCAGTTAATAAAAAAGTGATGGCTCATTTTGACAAAAAGTATGCTGACAAAAATATGCCGATGCCTTTTGATATGAAGCGGATGTCTTACGGCGGATTCACGGTAGAGGTTAATGGTTAAATAATGAGTATGGATTCCAAAACAGTACACAACGGTGGTTGTCATTGTGGTATGGTGCGTTATCAAGTCAGCGGTCTAGATCTGAGTAACGTGATTACTTGTAATTGTTCTCGTTGTTCTAAGCTCGGTTCTGTATTGTCCCTCATACCAGCCGATTCATTTAACCTACAGTCCGGCGAGGATCACCTGACCGACTACCAATTCAATCGCAAGGTTATTCACCATTTGTTTTGTGATATCTGCGGCGTACAGTCATTTAGTCGTGGGGTAGACCAAGAAGGTAAACCAATGGTGGCGGTCAATATCCGTTGTCTTGATGACGTTGATCTTGACCTACTTTCACCACAAAAGTTCAACGGTAAGGATTATTAATTAGCAGAGATTAATTCTTATGAAAAAGTACTTGCACATAGCGCTCAAGGTGGTCTTGTCACTTATTTTGATTACACCGATTCTTGGTCTGACTGGAATATTCCCGCCAGCAACGCGTGATCTATACAACACTGACGTTGCTTTCACGTTTATAGAAATGCTAACCGAAACCGGCTACGTGATTTGGCTGATGTCGGTGGTACATATTGCGGCCCTGTTTTGTTTGTGGACCAGGCGAGAGGCTTTGGGGGCGGCGTTGGTGTTGCCGATCACGGTCAACGTAGTCGCTTTCCACGCTTTCCTTGATGGTGGCTTGCTAACCGGAGGCGCTTCGCTCGGCAATATTATGTTAGCTATCAACCTGTACTTGCTCTACGTTAACCGTCAGGCTTTTCAATCACTCATTGATCGTCGTTAATCTCACTTAAATATGAAACCACTCATAAAACCAATAACCCCGCATCTTTGGTTTGATAAAGAGGCGAAAGAAGCGGCCGAGTTCTATTGTTCCATCTTTCCTGATTCTGCCATTGACACGGTACAGGTACTTAAAGATACTCCTTCGGGCGAGGTTGACGTGGTTCATTTCAAGTTGGCTGAGATGGACTTTCAAGCCATCTCAGCCGGTCCGTATTTTAAGCTGAATCCGGCGGTCTCTTTTATAGTCAACTATGATCCAAGCGTGGATCCGAAGGCTAAGGAAAACCTCGATGCTGCTTGGACGAAATTAGCCGAAGGTGGTCAAGTTCTGATGCCACTCCAAGAATACCCATTCTCCAAACATTATGGATGGGTAGTGGACCGTTTCGGCGTCTCGTGGCAACTCATCTTGACCGACCCTTCCGGAGAGCCGCGACCATTCATTATTCCTTCTTTGTTGTTCGTGAGTGAAGGTTGTGATCAGGCCGAAGCAGCCACTGATTTTTACATATCGATATTCAAAAACTCCAAGCGCGGCACCTTGGCCCGCTATCCTGCGGGCCAAGGACCGAACAAAGAGGGATCGATTATGTTCACCGACTTTACTCTCGACGGGAAGTGGTTCACGGCTATGGACGGAAGCACCCAGATGCACAAGTTCGGATTCAATGAAGCAGTGTCTTTTGTGATCTACTGCGAGACACAGGCAGAAATCGACTACTACTGGGAAAAGCTGTCGGCCGTGCCAGAGAGTGAACAGTGTGGTTGGCTTAAGGATAAATACGGCCTATCTTGGCAGGTGGTGCCTGTCAGAATGGATGAAATGATGTCCAAAGGTACACCAGAGCAGTTGGCGCGTGTCACTAAGGCGTTTCTAGCGATGAAGAAATTTGATCTGGAGGCTTTGGAAAGAGCTTATCAAGGCGAGTAATTACTATCCTGCGTTGGTGATAAAAGCTCGCGAAAAGGAAAACTCCGGCTGTGTTACAATTAGTTTGTTATGTCACGAGAATCACTAGTGCTCCTCATTGGTTTTATAGTACTACTCATACCTTTTTCAGGTTTTCCGCTTGCTTGGAAGCAATATGCTCTGATTGGACTAGGTATCCTGTTGGTACTGATCGGCTACTCACTGCGACGCAGTGCTTACTGGCGAAAAATTGACCGTGGTGATGGAGAGCGGGGGACCGATTCGTTCGTGGAAAGCCAGCCTTCCTTACTCGATGGAAATTCCTGATCATTATGCTAAAAACCGGAGTCATTACAGTTGGCGCATTGGCCATTCTATCCGGTGTCATTTTTGCCTTGCCAGAATTTCGTACTGTTTCGTATAGCAGCACTGAAACTTCAGAGGAAACAAAACCTACTGAACTTAAACAGGAAGAAGTAGACGACGATCGACCAATCGTGCAACACCAAGTCTTGCCACAGCCAGTCAAGGCGGTTTATATGACTTCCTGCGTTGCTGGCACACCATCTTTTCGTGCCAGTCTGGTCAAGTTGATTGAAGAGACTGAGATCAATAGCGTCATCATCGATGTGAAGGATTATTCCGGCACAATCTCGTTTTCTCCGGAAAGTGAAGAATGGCAACCAGCTTGGGAAAATGCCCGCTGTGGTGCGCGTGATATGAAAGAATTTGTTGCGGAGTTACACAGCAAGGGAATTTTTGTGATTGCACGTCTTACTGTCTTTCAAGATCCTTTCTACGCCTCTCGCCATCCTGAATTAGCAGTCAAGAAAAAAGACGGCGTTACCGTCTGGCAAGATAACAAAGGGTTGTCCTTCATCGATGTCGGGGCACGCCCTTACTGGGATCATATAGTTTTGTTGTCGCGCGACATATACAACCTGGGTTTTGACGAAATCAATTTTGACTACATTCGTTATCCATCAGATGGTCCAATGCAGGACATCTCATTTACACATTCGAAAGAGTACCCTGGCGATGATACCAAGCAAGCCAATCTGGAGGAATTCTTTAAATATCTGAACTCCAAACTCGACGACGAGGCTCTGTTTGGGAAATATAAACATACGGGACACGGCCGAGATACTGCTACACCGTGGACGTCGGCTGATCTGTTTGGTATGACGACCACGAATTACGACGACTTGTCGATTGGACAAGTCCAAGAACGGGCCGCTCCATACTTTGATTTCATTGCTCCGATGGTTTACCCATCACATTATCCAAAAAACGCTTTTGGTTACAGCAACCCAAACGAACATCCTTATGAGATAGTGCATTACGCGATGAAGACAGGCGTGGAGCGCATGCTTTCTTCGACTACTCCGATGCAAGGTTTTACTCACACCAGAATCGGTACTTCAACGCCACCTGTTTACACCAAACCAACTTATTCCGCCGACAAATTACGTACCTGGATACAGGACTTTGATTATGGTGGAGATTATGATGTGGCAGAGGTGAAGGCTCAAATCAAAGCTAGTCGTGATGCTGGGGTAAATTCATTTATGATCTGGGCTCCTTCCAATATCTACACCCGTGGCGCTCTTGATTCTGCAAACTAAGGTAAAAAACTGTGCATAATATTCAAGAGAAATTGTCTTGAATATATATAATAAAAAAATGCAACAACTTAATGGCTATGGGCGAGGCTTTACACTCATAGAACTATTAGTCGTTATAGCGATAATTGGCATCTTGGCTAGTGTGGTGACGGTTTCTTTAAACTCCGCTCGAGCCAAAGGGCGAGATGCAAAACGTATGGCCGAGTTGCGCCAAATGCAAACAGCTCTGGAAATCTATTATGCCGATCACGGCAGCTATCCGTCCACGTCTGGCACATGGTCTGGCACGACTAGCGGTTGTTATGGAGGCAACGGGAAAACGTTGTTAAACCCTCTTGTAACAGGTGGTTATATTGGCCAGGTCCCGGAAGATCCAAACCCTGGGTCAGGCAATTGTTATCTGTATCGATCTGATGGAATAAATTATATGTTTCTAGCCCATGGAACTGTCGAGTCCTTCGATCCTGACGGGCCTCCCGCACACGTTATGGATAGAGCTGCGTATAATCAGCAATCAATAGCGGTATGGAGTCAGGGTGCGGCAGCCTGGTGATAACAATGTTTAAGTTCAGACAGTAGTTTGCAGGTTACCAAGTGTCTATTATTACTTGGGACATACTTCTTGGTATAATCTGAAGAATGTCATACGATCCGGAACGCATTACATTTTTTGCCAAGACTGACGCTCGCGGCAAAAATTTACCTTTTGGCATTAAAGCCAAAGATCGCTCTCGACACGTTTATGTGATCGGTAAGACCGGAATGGGTAAGTCGACCTTGCTCGAGAATATGGCCGTCCAAGACATTAGAAATGGCGAAGGATTGGCTTTTATTGATCCGCACGGTCAGACGGCTGAGACTCTACTCGATTACATCCCACCGGAGCGCATCAAAGACGTTCTGTATTTCGCTCCGCACGATATGGAACACCCGGTCTCCTTCAATGTCATGGAAGATGTAGGAGCCGACAAGCGCCACTTGGTGGTGTCGGGCTTGATGAGTGTTTTTGAAAAAATTTGGGTGGATGCCTGGAGCGCTCGCATGGCGTATATCTTGCAAAATACGCTAATGGCGTTGCTGGAATATCCAGGGGCTACTTTGCTTGGTGTAAACCGGATGTTGTCGGACAAAAAATATCGAGAGAGGGTGGTTGCGAATATACAGGATCCATCGGTTAAATCGTTTTGGGTAGATGAATTCGCCAAATACAACGAGCGATATATGCAGGAAGCCGGTGACGCGATCAAGAACAAAATCGGTCAGTTTACAGCTAATCCGCTCATTCGTAATATCATCGGCCAACCGAAATCATCTTTTGATATCCGTCAGATAATGGACGAACGGAAAATCCTGATAATGAATCTTTCGAAAGGTTTGATTGGAGAAACCAATGCCAATCTACTTGGTTCAATGTTGACGACCCGTATATATTTGGCGGCTATGAGTCGCGCCGATACGTCAGCCGAGATAATGCAGAAGATGCCGAATTTTTACTTTTACGTTGACGAGTTCCAATCTTTTGCCAATTCGACTTTTGCCAATATCTTGTCAGAGGCTCGTAAATACAAGCTTAATCTGACCATTGCGCACCAATACATTGAACAAATGGAAGAGGATGTACGCAATGCCGTGTTTGGTAACGTGGGTACTACTATCGCTTTTCGGGTCGGCCCGTTTGATGCCGAAATCCTTGAGACCATATTTGCTCCAAAGTTTATGGCTGTCGATTTGGTTAATCTTGGATTTGCTCAGGTGTACCTTACTTTAATGATTGACGGCATCGGTTCGTCACCTTTTTCAGCTACTACGTTACCACCACTCCTGCGTCCAAATGATACTGCTAGAGAAATCATAATCGAAGAGAGCCGTCGTCAATTTGCTAAACCACGAGCGGTGATTGAACAAGATATTGCCAACTGGCACGCGCCTGTACAAGATGAAGGATCCGAAAAAAGAAACTCCAAAGAAGGAGAAAGGCCACGTTCAACAGCAGAAAGAAAACCAGCTCAACCGCCAATAAATCCCGTCACTCAGTCTAACGTAGCTATTAAAACTTTCACTCCACGAGCGGACCGCCAGGAAGGCGGACAGGCTTCAGCCAAATCTAGTTATACACGAGAACAACGTCCGACGACTGATAAAGATAAAAATCTGGAGGACTTACGTTCTGTCTTGCGCAGCTTAGCGAAAAGTGACAAGGAAGTTGACAAAACTCCTGTAAAAACAGAAGCCGCAAAACCAAACGATTTAAAGTCTGCACTGGCTTCTGTATTGGCTACACCTGTGGTGTCAGTAACGACACCAGTACCCACACCGAAGTCAGACCCAGTGCCCACCCAAAAACCAATTGCCTCTGAAGAAGACCTCATAGATCCTAAAAAATTGGAACGTATGATGAGAGTAAAGACCGATGATCGACCTCCTCTTAGATAAATAAAATATGAAGCGCGCTGCTTTAGGTCTCCTGTTGCTGTTAATACCTTTTCCAGCGCTGGCTCTCGTTAACATCAATACGGCCTCTCTCGAGGAGCTGGATACTTTGCCCGGTGTTGGTCCTGCTACCGCGCAAAAGATAATTGACGCCAGAACATTTTCTTCGACTAACGAAATTCAAAATGTGCAGGGGATTGGCGGGCCTGGCACCAAAACCTACGACGAAATAATTGATCTGATTACGGTCAATGGCCCGACCGTAATGACGGCAGACGACGACAATAATGATGCAGACAGTGACTCTCCGGAAATCAAATCTGCAACAACGGCCTCAAATAAAAAGAAAATAACAAAACCAGTGACTGGTCTGGTGTTGGAAGTACCGGAGTATGCGTTTGTTGGACAACCGGTTCCGTTTGATGTCTCACCAAAAAGTGGCGACCAAGACCGTCTAGTTAGGTATCAATGGAATTTTGGTGATGGACATACCGCTAGTTCAAAAACAGTCACGCATCAGTATGATTATCCAGGTACTTACATAGTCGTGGTTGAAAGTTACTATTTGAAAGAAACCCAGACCGCTCGTCATCAGATCTCGGTTTCCATGCCGCGCATATCCATTAACAATGACTATGGTTTGATTACTGTCACCAACGAAAGCGATCACGAAGTAAACATGTCTGGATTACGTTTGAGTGGGTCAACTGATTGGCTTTTCCCAAAACACAGCATCATTTTGCCAGACTCATCAGTCACGGTAGCTGCCTCGTTGGTGGGGGATAGTTCGACGGTACAGCTCAAAGGAGCGTCTGGTCGAGTGTTAGCTAGCTCTGAAACAGAAACCATTGCCACAAAACCAACACTTGCCGTTGCCGTTCCAACTCCACGCATCAGTGCGGCCCGTACCAATGTTCGATCGCAAGTCATAGATCAGAGTCCGACTTCGTCGACAGAAACGGAAGATGAAAGCGCCGCGGGAGAAGCCAGCGCCGCTTTGACCGCCAGTGTACCAGACGCCAATGTGCCAGAAAAACCTTGGCCATATTTAGGTCTGGCGGTCGTTATTGGCTTAGGATTATATGCGGTTTGGAATGGCAGGACACTTTGATAGTGAGTTATAAAATATTTTCACTGATCCAACATTTTCAGTGGAGCATATAGGGTTATAATAGAGCGATATTTACGCGAATTGTTTGTGTAGTGATCTATTATGGCCGATGATGAGATAACATCTTTAGATGATACAAGATACGAACCCAGTAAACGCGCTGAGGCGGTTTTGGATCATATTTTAAGTGGTGTTGATGAGAAATCTCCTGCTCCTGAAGAAGCAAAAGTACCGGTGAAAGAGGCTTTGGCGGGGAAGCCTATACTCGAACAATCCACTAACCGCGCCCAATCGCGCGTGCTGTTTGTGACCACCAAAGAGGGCGTTTTACTAAATGATAGTGGTGAGCGGCAGTATTATATCAACTTAGCTGCTTATTTTGATGAAGTACATGTAATTTTTCTATCCACTCGTCGCGGTAGTGAAGATACCATTCGAGGTGGAAATAATTTATGGATATATCCGGTTCGATCCAAATACTGGTGGAGCCTACCATTTGAAGGAAGAAGTATCGCGATAGAAAATTTAACTTTTGGCGGCGGTTTCCGTCCCGATATAGTAGTGGGAGTAGATCCGTTTGAAGCCGGTCTAGCCGCTTATTTGATCGCGCGCAAATACCAGCGGCCGTGGCAGCTGCATTTGTATACTGATCCTTATGGACCAGATTATAAAAATGCCGCGCCGGATAATAATTGGCGAGTCAGAATCGCAAGTTTCGTGTTGCGCCGTGTTTCTTCTGTACGCACCGATACCGGGATTATTAAACAATCAGTGATTAAAAAATTTCGTCGGTTGACGGATGTGATGGTCTTACCACGGTTCTATAACTTCATCGGTTTGCTGTCAGCTAGCCCATCGTTCTCATTAAAAGAGAAATATCCAGACTTTGCGTTTATTATATTGGCTTTTGGTCCATTGACTGCTACCAGTCAATTACACGATACATTTTCAGCCATTCATAAGTTACTTCGCAATCCGCGGATCGGTTTGATTGTTATTGGTGACGGTCCGGCTAAAGAGTTGTTCCAAAATAAAGCGCAGCTGCTTGGTATTGAAAAAAGCGTTGTTTTCCAAAAGTCAGTCGATGATTTGATTTCTTATTTTAAGACAGCCGACGCTTTAATTGAGTTGGGTACTGATGAAGAAAGCGAAGTGCGAGTTTTGCAAGCCGCTGCCGCTGAGCTGCCGATCATTGCCACTGAGACACCACTTCGAATCGATCTTTTCAAAGATGGCGAATCAGCTTTGTTGTGCCCGGCTCGTGATTTGATTGCTGTTGGCCAAAAACTAGGTCGTTTAATTAATACAGTGGCACTGCGAGAACAACTAACTTATGGTGCCCGTTTCATAGCAGAGAGCCGTCTGCACGAAGATCCGGGCGCTCACTATCGAGCTATCGCTTCGTCAATAGAGGTAGTACTTGACGCAAAAGAAGCCAATTAATCAAACGTCCAACTTTCCCAATTGTTTGTTTACCCGTGCTACAATATTTTTAATATGATAGAAACAGGACAAATTGCTCCAGATTTTTCTTTACCTGATCAAGACGGCAAGACGCATAGCTTGGCTAATTACCGCGGCCAAGTTGTTTTGATTTATTTCTACCCCAAGGACGATACTCCCGGCTGTACTAAAGAAGCGTGCACCATTGCAGAAGTGTATGACGATTTTGAGAAAAATGGAGTGAAGGTGTTTGGTATCAGTACTGACAGTATTGAGTCACATAAACAATTTGCGGAAAAATATCACCTACCATTTACTCTATTA
>Ga0196965_1000848_pt1 | contig 14189 bp, 8 predicted proteins | sample S1_20metaG_FD_148668 | JGI IMG/M metagenome (GOLD analysis project Ga0196965, IMG submission 148668) | Soil microbial communities from Anza Borrego desert, Southern California, United States - S1_20 | ecosystem: Environmental > Terrestrial > Soil > Desert | place: USA: California | collected... | reverse complement strand
CTCACTACTTTAAAAGACAGACACATGAAGGCACTTGGAAAGAATGTGATGTTTGAGTTTGTGGGTAAAAAAGGTGTAAAACAGAGTATAAAAGTAACCGATTCAAAACTTGCCAGAGTGGTAAAGAAATGCCGCGATATTCCGGGGTATCAGCTTTTTCAATATTATGACGAAGAAGGAAATAAGCTGGCAATAAACTCTGAAGACGTGAATGGATATTTAAAAGCAACTACAGGTGGAGAAATTACTGCCAAAGACTTCAGAACATGGGGCGCATCGGCTTACGCTGTCAAATTGGTGGAAACATTGGAATATCCCGAGACTCAAAAGGAATTAAAGAAAAATGTGAATACCGTAATAAAAGATGTTGCGCACAAACTGGGAAATACGGTTACTGTATGTAAAAAACATTATTTACATCCTATTGTTATTAAGGCATATGAGGATAATTATATTTCAGAATTAATTAAAAATAATCCTCGGATACATTTAACAGGAAGCAAGTTATTGACAAGAGAAGAAAAGATATTTATGAAGATACTTGAGAAACTTAAGTAGTGATTATTTTATTTACCTGATACTTTTATAGGTAGCCTTACGTTCTATCAGTAATTCTCTTTTAAAAAGAAGAATACCCAAGAGTTAATATTAGTTTACATATCAAAGATCCCGATGAAAAGGGATCTTTTTTTTTGATAATGCTAAGCGTCACATTTACTTTTTCCTCATTCTCGTCATTTTATAAATCCTTATCGCGATGACCAGTAGTCCCGTGAAGACTATGAGCCCGATTAATCCATAAAGCAGGCTTAAGGTATTTTTAAGAACCACAATGAAGACGATGGCTATTAAAAAGATGGTAGCTACTTCATTCCATATCCGCAGTTGCATGGAAGAATATTTTAAAACACCCTTTTGATGGTTCTTAAAAATAGAGTGACAAACAAAATGGTAAATGTACAGGCCTAAAACAAAAATCAGTTTTATCATAAGCCAATCAGGGAAGCTCCCATAAAGGTAAAACAGCCAGGGGCCAAAAATGGCGGTAAGAATAGCGCTTGGCCAGGTAATTCCATACCATAGCCTTTTTTGATGAAGTTTAAAGTGTGACTGTAAGATCGATCTTTCAGGCTCTGGCTTGTCTGCCGCTTCTGTATAATAGATGAATAGCCGTACTATATAAAAAAGACCGGCAAACCAGGTGACGATAAAAATGATATGGAGGGCTTTTACGTATAAAAACTGCATTTCAATATTTTATAAAAATAAAAGCAATATAAGAATCTCTCGTAATTGAATTGAAGGCAGCATTCAAAAAGTCTTCGCAAATTTATTAATAGGGCCTTAATGTGCTTATTAATAAATATTTAAACGTTCAATCGAGCAAACATGCTTTTTCATCGCACTCTACTCATTTTAAGTTTAGTTTAAAAAGTTAAAAAGCTTTATATGAAGCTTATGCCAATGCATTCATAAAATGTACTTCATTGCATATATTTTGATCAATCCATTTTACAGACTCCCGTACTTCGGTGGAATTTGTTTTATAGGAGGAAAGGGAATCATCTTTAATTATAAGTAGCTTTTCCACAGCAGGAGCTACCTGTTGGGCAAGTTTGTTCAATTTAATTAACTCTTTATTAAGCTCATCTACAATTAACAAAGTAGGCGCTGTGACTTTATTTATAATATCAGAAACTAAATCCGTCCGGCCTTCTCGACAAACTATAACTTTTACCATATCTTCCAGTTCAATAGATGCTTTTAAAACTGCGGCAGCACCTTTACCAAACCCCCAAAGGCCGAGGCTCATTTCTCCCTCTGCAAAAACTCGTTTGACCCATTTAGTTACACCTATGAGTCTTCCAGTAATAACCTCAAGATCGTTTACACTTATCCCTGAAAGCAACTCTTGTTTTGTAAACAAATTAACCTCGACTACTCCAAATTGATTTCTTAACAACTCATTTATTACAGGAATATTTTTAAACTCATGACTGGAAGTTTGGGCCAATATTATAATTCCTTTGGGCGGAGTTGGAATGTTTACGTCAGCCATCAACGTAACTTCAGGTAAAGTAATTTGAGTAGTTATACTTATTAGCGAATAGCTTGTCTTACCATAATTCATGGACATAGCAACAAAATTTAGGTGTTTAGCGAATTTTAATTCAGACATTTTACAAGCTGCAATGCTTGTCAACGAAGCGCTCAAATCATAAGGGGGTATGAAGTTACAAAAGAAACTTTCAAGAATAAAAAATATTCAAAAATATATTTTTTATTACTTAATAAGCAAGCGATCGGGGATTGTAAATGAAGTAACCGATATGCAATAAAGCGCCTAACCTATGATTCTGGTCATCATAATAATTTAAACTTAAACCTACCGGCCCTAACACGCTATGATACACTAAAGTGGCAGAATAAGCCTGGTAAATTTTAGAAAGATCATAATCAAGATTTACTGTTTGGTCAGGTTCTTGGGTGATTAATTTATGAGGTTTGAAAAGATATCCTTCCAGCCTGAAATCGACGAATTTTGCCAGGGATACTACATTCTTTAATCCCACGGCTACATAATTTAGCGCCCTGAAATTCGGTAAAAACAGTGTCCGGCTGTCATTAAGCGGCAGGAAAGCAGGCGCCTGGATTAAAGTGGATTTATAATTAGAAAAATTAGGTTGATTGGTCAATACCCCTTCCAAAATATATCCCAGGGAATATTTTCCAGTTTTAAAGTACTTTTCATTACTAAATTTTACCCGTACCCATTCTCTTTTATGGCTCGATTCATTATCAGATAATGATGTATTGCCCGGAAAATAATTTTCCCTTCCTTTTATATAGCTCATCGAAAACAAAAAGGAATGCCCCTTCGAAGGGTATTGCTTTCTGTTTAAACTGTTTCTGACATAACGGGAAGAAAAAATATGCCCGTTAAATTGAGTTCTGTCAAGCGTGTCAGCCGACACTAAAACCTTGTTGTTGCTATAGAGATCAATATTGGAGAAATAACTTCCTGACAGAATGATTTTACTTCGGCTCCCTGATGAAATTCCAATATTTACTCCGATCTTTCTATCGGTTTGTTCTAGAATGGCGGGTTCTACCTGATCAAATACCAGATCGCCAGAGCTTATATAATCCCAGTTATTAAAGGTGATTTCTGGCTCTATATAAAAAGGAATTTTTGAGGGAAAATTAATTTTAGTTTGTAGCCGGGCAGATTGATAGAATCTTCCTGTGTAGAAATTGGCGTTGAATTTAAATAGTCGCCGATTAAAATAATTATACTGAAGCCCGAGATATATACCGCTTATACTTCGTGTGGCTACATTACCTCCAACGTCCACTTTTAGCTTATTATCTTCCCGGGCATAGATCTCAAAATCATAATAACCGCTTGCAGGATCAAAAATTATATTGGGAAAAATACTTTGAAAGTACTGATCAGCCACTAATTTATAATAACCTGTTTTTACATCATGAATATTTAAAATGCTTTTATTATTTCTAAGCACGTTCTTAATATACCTGGCTTGGGAAGGTTTCACGCCCTTTACCTCCACGTTTTTAAACCTGAGTGGTTTTTGGGAAATCAGAAACTTGTTTCTTTGGGCGTTTAATGCTTCGCAGTTTTCCCTTCTATCTATTTTTTCCTTGATTTCCTCGATCTTTGAGATGGTATAATCGTATCCGATTTTTATTATTTCTTCTGCGCTCCGAAAGTCTAAGGCTGAATAGTTTTCGAGTAAAGGCTCAAGGTAAACGCCATTTTCCCCAACCGATTTAGGATCACTTTTGTCGAGCAATAAAAGAAGAAAGGATTGATTTATGAGCTTATCATCCTCCTCATAAGGATATTCGCCATATACCTTGGAAGAGACGTTACACCCAATGATTATGTCAGGAGAAAACTCCTTTTTCATCACGTCTGTGGGAAAGTTATTGTAGATACCTCCGTCAAATACATATTTGTTGGAAATCTTGATGGGCCGGAAAAATAAGGGAACAGTGAGTGTAGCCCTTAAGGCTTCATTTAGCGTTCCTTTTTCCAGAATGATTTCCTTTTGAGTGAAAATTTCGGCAGCCATACACCTGAAAGGAATAAAAAGGCTGTCAAAGTTATAATTTGCTGTGGCTGATGCTTGGGCCAGGTATTCCACCAAAGCAAAATTTAAAGAAAAATCGTTTACAATATTTGAGTTAAAGGAGGGGCGCAAAGTGGAGTCAATGCCAAAGTTTACAGAAAGCCAGGAGGCATTGTTATCTTCTTTTGCATAGTAATAATTATAATTTTCATTAATCAATCCGCCCACCCAGTCCTGAAAATCTTTTGATAGAGCTATTCTTTCAATTTCAGAGGCCGAGTATCCAGCCGCATAAAAGCCTCCGACTATCCCTCCCATAGAAGTTCCAACGATATAATCTATGGGAATTTCGTTTTCTTCCAAAGCTTTTAAAACGCCCACATGAGCAAGACCTTTAGCTCCCCCACCACTAAAAACCACGCCCACTTTTTGTGCTGAAAGCGAAAATGATAATAAAGTAAAGAGAGAAGCAAAAAGAAAGTATTTCATACGTAAATGTGTTTAATTTTAATGGAACGTATGGCACCCTCTGGCATTTTCATTCCTTCATGTGTTACTTTCTTCCATATGGGTTTCATGCTTATATATTTTATTTTTTTGAATTGCCACATGGAAATACGCCATTAGATATTCATCCTCACTGAGTGATTTCCAATCATGGCTATTTCATATAATCAGAAAGAAGAAAAGAAGATGTGAAGGCATCTTCTTTATATAATTATAAATTAAATAAAATATTGCTGATACTAAAAAGAGAATTGTATTTTAAATTGAAGATACCACGAATGGAGTGCTCTGAAAAGGCACATTATTAAGCTTTTCAACAATTGAAACTTTTACCTGATCAAATGCTTCTTTATAATCTTCTTTAACTGGCGCTGTCGGAGGTATCTTTACTTTTAAGGCATCTACCTGGCGACCGTTTTTCCAGAACCTGAAACATAAATGCGGACCAGTGGCTAACCCGGTACTTCCCACGTAACCTATGGTTTCTCCTTGTTTTACTTTTCTGCCTGGTTTCATTCCTGAAGCTCTTTTACTCATGTGAAGATATTGAGTGGTATAGGTTCTATCGTGCCTGATCTTAACATAATTACCATTGGCTCTGGTATATCTTGCTTCTATAACTACTCCGTCACCAACTGAATGAATCGGAGTGCCTCTTGGGGCAGCATAATCTGTTCCTAAATGGGCTTTGTATCTTTTTGTAACAGGATGAAATCTTCTTAAGGTATAACGCGAACTGATTCTTGAGAATTTAAGTGGCGCTTTTAAGAATGCCTTTTGGAGATTTTTTCCATTTTCATCAAAATATTCAGTACCATTTCCCTGGTCAAAGGCAATTCCATAAAAATCCTCACTTTCGTGATTAAAATAAGCACCGATAATTTTACCCATGCCTATGGATTTCCCGTCTACCAGCAGCTCTTCAAAAATTACTTTGAATTTATCCCCTTTTTGAACTCTGTAAAAATCAATCTGCCATTTAAAAACTTCAGCAAGGTTATAAACAAATTCGGGTCTCGCGCCGCTGTTTACCATAGATTCAAACAGTGAACTTTCAATCTCTCCGGCAAGGGTATTAGTCACAGTGTCTATTTGCCTTAGATGCCTCGAAACCTTTATAGAATCATTTAAATCACAAACCACATATTCATATTCATTTGGCTCATAAATAAAATACCGAGCTTTTTTAGCAGAGTCTTTGGTACACAGCAAAGCATATTTTTTATGTGCGGTAATATTACCCAAGTCAAAAATGCTTTTTGATTTTACCGCGATATCATGTATTACTTCAAAAGAAACATTATAGAAAGATAAAATCTGTGAAAGGCTTTCGTTTGGTTTTATTTTATTTTCCACCACATGCATGTTGTCCACCACCATTCCATACAACTTTTTAGATTGAATCTTCTTTACAGTGTCTTTCTTCTCAACTTTAATACTTAAAGCAGGAACAAACTTTTTATCTTCCTTTTTAAAAAGAAGCACCATTGCCAATGTGATACAACCTAAAATTAATATGTAATCTTTCTTTATCATTTTTAATTTCGAGATGGGATTAAAATAAAACGGGAATACAAAATTAACATAGTAGTATAAAAACGCAAAAAAATATTAAAAAAGTAATAAAATTACCCCAAACCTTAAGTAAGGTCTTTTGAGAATTTCAACTAACTCTCTTCCTAATCTATTGTACCGATCCGCCCTTATTTTTAAATTCCTTAAGCGCTGAATTAAGAAATTTTAAAAAATTGGAAACATTCAAATCATAACCTTTAGGTTGAATCAATAGTCTTCCTGTATGATCCACAATTGAATAATAGGGTTGCGCATTGCTGTTAAAAAACTTTTTTTCAATGTCAAAATTCCTTTTTCCAATGGTGTTTTTTACCTTATTATCATAGGTAGAAGTATAAATTTCCTCCTTTTGAAGAGGAGTTCTTTCGTCAATATATAAAGCTACTACGATGAAATCTTCCTTCAGTTTTTTTAATACCTGGGGATCTGACCACACATTTGCTTCCATTTCACGGCAGTTAGTGCAGCCGTGTCCGGTAAAGTCAATAAATATTGGTTTACCTGTTTCTTTTCCGCATTTTAATGCTTGTTCTAATTCAAAGTAACCTTTTATTCCATGTGGGATATCAAGAAAGTTTGCATATTTTGGAGTCTCGCAAACGGCTTCAACAGCATGATCAGTCTTTTCATTTCTTGCCAATTCTACAATATTGAAATCATGGCTTGACATAGGCGGAAGCAATCCGGATAAACCTTTTAAAGGAGCGCCTACCAATCCTGGAATGAGGTAGACGACGAAACCGAATGTTACCAGTGCGAAAAGCAAGCGGGGAATCCCGATACTTGAGACTTCATTATCTCCAGGCATTTTAAATTTCCCAAGAAGATAGAAGCCCATTAATCCGAAAATGGCTATCCATATAACAATAAAAATGTCCCGGTCAAGTATTCCCCAATGATAAACCTGGTCGGCAATACTTAAAAATTTAAAGGCAAGGGCAAGCTCTATAAAACCCAATACTACTTTTACCGAATTGAGCCAACCTCCTGATTTAGGTAAATTTTGGATCCAGTTGGGAAAAATAGCAAAAAGGCTAAAAGGTAAGGCAAAGGCAAGCGAATAACCAAACATTCCGATTGCAGGTTTTAAAACTTCTCCTTGGGCAGCGGCCAGCAAAATGCTGGTAACAATGGGGCCGGTACATGAAAAAGATACCAGGACAATGGTGAAAGCCATGAAAAATACACCATAATAGCCACCTTTGTCAGATTGCGCATCCACTTTATTTACCATCGAGCTTGGAAGGGTGATTTCAAACAATCCAAAAAAGGAAAGGGCAAAAATGACGAACACTAAAAAGAATATGACATTGGTGATCCAATGTGTACTGGCATAATTTAATGCGTCAGGTCCGAATACCAAGGAGACCAGGATACCTAGAACAGTGTAAATAACAATAATTGATAATCCATAGACAATAGCTTTTAGTACAGCCGATCTTCTGGAATGGCTGTGGGTGCTGAAAAAAGTTACCGTCATAGGAATCATCGGGTAGACACAAGGAGTGAGTACGGCAAGGATTCCGGCTAAAAAAGCCCCCAACATAAAGGTAATTAAAGAGATGAGCGGGCTTTCATTTACATTAGTGGCAGACAGAATTATGTCTTTATTATATTCCGCGACTTCCTGGCTTAAAGCTTCTCTGCCTTCTTCTGATACTTCAGGTAAATTTAAAGGCTCGGCGGAAGCAGAGGAGGAATCGATCGTAGCTGTTGGAGCATCTTCTTTTTTAAGGAGATCGTTTGTTTCAGGAGCAGCTTTTGCCGGCGCTTCTGCTTTTTGGCCTGTTGAAACTACTTTAATCCCGGAAAAAGCAAAGTCAACTTCATGTGGAATACATTTTCCATCTACGTCGCTACACTCCTGGTATTCTATTACGCCTTCTATTTTATTTATTGGGTCCAGAACCCTTATTTTTTGTCTAAACTCCGCATGGTCAATAAAATAAGTGATATTACCGCCCCATAAGTCATCATACTTGGTTTTGGAGCCTATCGGTTTAACTTTTCCGACTAATTCATAAGCAGGGGCGGGAGTAAAGGTAAATGAGGTTACCATTGGCCCAAGCTCAGGATCAAAGTCGGTGGAGTACATATACCAACTTTTGTCTATTTCTGCTTTAAAAATTAATTCTATTTCTTCTCCGGCTTTTACGTCAGTTTTTGAAATTTCAAAGTTCCAGTTACTGTGTTTTTCTATCTGTGAAAAGGATGGAAATACAAGAAATAAAAGAAAGGATATTAATATCAGCTTTAATACTTTGGCCATAACTCTATATTAAAACACAATTTTACCCTATTTTCTTATAATGTTCTTTTAATTTATTTAGCTAAAGAATACCCATGTTGAATAACCATAAAATTTTTTACTTCGTTTTTCCAATCATGGCTATTTTAGATATTTAAACGAATATGACTTTACCTGAATTAAGCTTTCATTATAGTTGGGTTCCAGCCAATCCCAAGAGTGACAAAACCCTTTTGTTGCATCATGGAACAGGGGGAAACGAAAACGATTTATTGGATCTGGGAAAGCTTGTTGCTCCGAATTTTAATCTGTTAAGTGTAAGAGGAAAAGTGTCGGAAGATGGACTTAACAGGTTCTTTAAAAGAAAATCCATAGGCGTTTTTGATGTTGAGGATCTTAAGTTCAGATCCATAGAATTGGGACAATTTATAAGAAATGCCAAAAAGAAATTAGAAATTGAGGAGGATCAAATTGTCGCGTTAGGGTATTCAAATGGAGCGAATATAGCCACTGGTGTTGTTTTTCACGATCCTAAATTATTGTCGGGAGCCGTTCTATCGAGACCAATGGTGCCATATCAGCCTGAAAAAATTGATCTACAAAAAATCAAAATTCTTTTGATTTCAGGAATCATGGACACTACCATGTCGCCAGAGGAACCGGAGCGACTTGAGAGAATATATAGAGAAAATAACGGAATAGTTACTGCTCATGCATTATCTATGAGTCATGGATTGTCTACTGAGGATATTAGAATTGTGCAGGAATGGGTAATGAATAATTTTGATTAATGATGTGGGAAGTTGGGTGTTGGAAGCAGGAATAAAAAGCTCTGTTAAAGCAGAAAGGAACAGGCGTATAAAAATCAGGAAAAAGCATTCGGTATTAATTCTCATGCAATTTCCTGATTGGAATATATATAGTCTAATTACTCACAGAAGTGAACCTTTCTACTTTATTTGTTATTGGTTTTACTGTTTTCAGATAAGCATAAATTGCATTGATGTCCTCGTCCGTCATTCTTGCATAGTTGGTCCAGGGCATAATGGTTTGAAACTCACCTTTATTTACTTTTACACCTTTGTTGTGAGGCATTTCAGGATTTTTAAATTTGTTCAGGAACATTTCTTCCGTCCAGGTTCCGATACCGGTTTCTTTATCAGGTGTGATATTCATTGACCTTACGATACCAAAGCCTTGTAATGGAAATTCATTTCCTCCTGCAAAAGCCATCGCGATATTAAATTGACCATTTTCTTGAGGTGTATGACAATCCCCGCATGCAGCCACAGTAACCAGGTACTTTCCATATTCCACCTGATTGGAAGGGGAAGGTTTTTTGCCCGGAGTGCAGTCTTTAGGCAGGGTTCGCATAATAAGATTTACAGGAAAGTTCACTTCTGACTCCTTCACTTCATTTGCAATTGGCTTTAACGTCCTTAAATAAGCAATCACTGATTTAACATCTTCCTGATCCAGATGACTGAAACCGGGATAAGGCATAAATGGAAAAATAGGTTCTCCATCTTTTTTAACGCCTGTGGTTATCAACCGGTATATTTCTCCGTCTGTCCAGTTGCCCAAATTATGGGGTGTGATGTTTTTGGAATACAACGTGCCTGGTAAGCCTAAACTTTCGTCAAAAACCTCACCTCCCTGTCCTTCGGTTCCCGGCACGATGGGTCCTGCAAAAACAGAGAAGTCTCTTTGGGAATGGCAGTCAATACAATTCAGCACATTCATGGCAAGGTACTCACCTCTTTGAATTTGCTGGGGAGTGCCTTCAACTTTTAAATCAGAAGCCTCGCTTACTTTTGGTTGTCCGAATCTTACAAAAAGAATGGCAGCAGAAATTACGAGAGCAAGGGTTAATACTCCGTAGAGGATCACTTTTTTTACTTTTTTCATATAAAAAATTGTTGTTATTGCACTTGGAGCTATGACAATAATTTGTCAACTGCCGATTTCACTTTTTCAAAAGCAAATCCCTTAACAACCTCTTTCATTTTTTCATTTACTTGCTGATTATTCAGGTTTCCCAAACTCCCTTCATGGGTATGGTTCACTTTTCCCTCAAACTTGAAATTGCCTGAATTAATCTCCTCTCCTACTATTTTATAAGCTTCCCTGAAAGGTACACCTTGCAATACCAATTGATTCACCCTTTCGACGCTAAATATATATTTATATTTATCCGAAGTCAATAAATCTTCCTTAACTATTATTTTCCCAGCCATATAATTCATCATGTTGATGCATTTATTAAGTTCTTCAAATGCTGGAATGAAGCTTTCTTTAATGATTTGCAAGTCTCTGTGGTAACCCGATGGTAAATTAGAAATTATCATTAAAATTTCATTGGGTAATGCCATGAGCTTATTGCATTTGGCCCTTGTCAGTTCAAACACATCCGGGTTTTTCTTATGGGGCATAATGCTTGAACCGGTGGTAAGTTCATTTGGCAAAGTAATAAAACCAAAATCCTGGCCAATGTACAAACAGATATCCATGCTTATCTTTCCCAAAGTGTAAGCAATAGAGGCAAGCGCTGAAGCTACATTCATTTCTGTTTTACCTCGCCCCATTTGAGCGTATACTACATTATAATTCAAATTGTCAAAACCCAAAAGATCGGTAGTCATCTGCCGGTTCAAAGGAAAAGAGGAGCCATATCCTGCTGCTGAACCCAACGGATTTTGATTGGCAATTTTAAATGCAGCTTGCATCATTTGCAGGTCATCCTTCAGGCTCTCGGCGTAAGCGCCAAACCAAAGGCCAAAAGATGATGGCATGGCAACTTGTAAATGAGTGTATCCAGGCAATAAATGGTCTTTATATTTCTCGCTTAAAGAAATTAAAGTATCAAAAAGAGCTTCAACATTAATTACTGTCTCTTCTATTTTACTTCTTGTGAAAAGCTTAAGGTCCAGCAGTACCTGGTCATTTCTTGAACGACCGCTATGGATTTTTTTTCCTGCTTCTCCAAGGCGTTGGGTCAACAACATTTCCACCTGAGAATGCACGTCTTCTACTCCGGGCGGAATAGTGAAATTCCCATCTTTTATTTCTTTATAAATTTCTTTTAACCCCTTTAAAAGAAGTGGTAATTCTTCTTTCTCCAGTAATCCTATGCTTTCAAGCATAGTGATGTGTGCCATGGAACCCAAAACATCAAACTCAGCTAATTGCAAATCCAATAGGTTGTCTTTGCCTATAGTGAATTCTTCAATCTCTTTTTTTACATTGTATTCTTTTTGCCAGAGCTTCATAGCAGTAATTAGTTGTCAGTTTAGAGTTAAAGTAAAGGCTTGTTGATTTAGCCTGAAATTTAAAGCAGATTTAAAAATGTAGGCGAAGGTAAAAGAATCCTAGTAATTTTGATACATATTTGATCACTTGTATGCTCTTTGATCAAAAATTAAACATCTAATCTTCGATAAAGAATATTAATAATGTCCAAACCTGATAAAAAACTATTTCTGCTCGATGCAATGGCCCTTATATACCGGGCTCATTTCGCTTTTAGTAAAAACCCGAGAATTACTTCCAAAGGCCTTAATACCGGCTCGGTATTTGGATTTACCAATTCACTTATTGAAATACTCACTAAAGAAAAACCAACACATATCGGCGTGGCTTTCGATACAGCAGCGCCTACTTTTCGACACACAGCTTTTGAAGCTTACAAAGCCCAGCGTCAGGAACAGCCTGAAGATATCAAGGTAGGCATTCCCCTGGTTTGTGATATTGTACAAGGTTTTAATATTCCTGTGCTGAAGTTGGATGGCTTTGAAGCCGATGATATTATCGGAACATTTGCTAAGAAAGCTGCGGAACAAGGTTTCGAAGTTTTTATGATGACTCCTGATAAGGATTTTGGCCAATGTGTAAGAGAGCATGTTTACTTATACAAGCCTTCCTATATGGGCAATTCTGTTGAAATATTAGGTGTAAATGAGGTGCTTGCAAGGTGGGACATCGAAACTGTTGATCAGGTAAGGGATATATTAGGTCTTCAGGGCGATGCTGTGGATAACATCCCTGGAATACCGGGAGTGGGACCAAAAACTGCCTCTAAACTTATTCAAGAGTTCGGATCAGTAGAAAATCTGATTGCAAATGCTGATTCTTTAAAAGGTAAGTTAAAAGAAAATGTAGTCCAGTTCGGTGCTCAGGGGATATTATCAAAACAATTGGCGACCATAGATACAGAGGTTCCTCTTGAGTTCAATGAAGAACTTCTGAAATATACCGGACCCAATGAGGAAAAACTCAAAGCCTTATTTGATGAACTGGAATTCAGGACAATTAAGAAAAGATTGTTTGGAGACGAGGCTGTTTTAGAAACTGTAAAAGCACCAGCTCCTTCAAAAGCAAAAGCTTCGACAGGTCAGATCTCTTTGTTTGGCGAAGATGGATCTGTCGCGGTTGCAACTGAAGTTACGGGGGAAGCGGCGCAAAAGAATTTTGACACCATCGATACCGTCGTCAATAATTACAACACCATTGACACCCCCGAACTTCGCAAAACCTTGATTTATTATCTTTCTATTCAGGACGAATTTTGTTTTGACACGGAAACGACAGGCGTAGACCCTATAGAATCTGATATAGTTGGATTGTCTTTTTCGTATTTCGAGAAAGAAGCTTATTATGTACCCATTCCTCATGATAAAGAACAAGCTGTAGAAATACTCAATGAATTCAAACCGGTATTTGAAAATGAAAGAATTACTAAAGTCGGTCAAAATCTGAAGTTTGACATCATGGTGTTGAGTAAATATGGCGTTGAGGTAAAAGGACCTTTTTTTGATACGATGCTTGCTCATTATCTCATCGAACCTGATATGCGCCACAGCATGGATGTTCTCGCTGAGAGTTATCTGAACTATACGCCAATACCTATAGAGGCGCTTATAGGAAAGGGCGTAAAGCAAGGCAATATGAAAGATGTTGAATTGGAGAGAATTTCCGATTATGCCGCAGAGGATGCTGATGTTACTTTACAATTGAAAAAAATCCTGGCGCCCATAATCGTAACCAATAAGCTTGAAAAAATATTCAACGACATAGAAACGCCTCTTTTGAATGTATTGGCGGATATGGAGTGTAGTGGTGTCCGCATTGATGTACCCGCTCTGAAGGACTATTCTACTGAGTTGGAAAGAATGAGCCGGGAGACTGAAGAAAAGATTTTCAAAAATGCAGGCTGCAGTTTCAATATTGCGTCTCCGCTTCAATTGGGCAGGATTTTATTTGAAACACTAAAGCTTGACCCAAAAGCTAAAAAAACCAAGACCGGTCAATATGCTACGGGTGAGGAAGTGTTAATCAAACTGGCCTACCAACATGATATTGCAAAGCAAATCCTTGAATTCAGGGAGTTGCAAAAACTTAAATCCACTTATGTAGATGCTTTGCCCACCATGATCAGCCCAAAGGATGGAAGAGTGCATACTTGCTACAATCAAGCAGTGGCGGCCACAGGAAGGCTAAGCTCCACAAACCCAAATCTTCAGAATATACCCATCCGAACTGAAAAAGGCCGGGAGATAAGAAGGGCTTTTGTTCCGAGAGATGACGATCATGTATTGCTTTCTGCGGATTATTCGCAAATTGAACTTAGAATTATGGCCTCCTTATCAAAGGATGAAACCATGATAGAAGCTTTCAGGCTTGGAAAAGACATTCATACAGCGACTGCAAGCAAGATTTTTAAAGTAGCCCCCGAAGAGGTTGACAGTGATATGAGGAGAAAGGCCAAG